>ERZ791905.39-NODE-39-length-176016-cov-37.617177_pt1 | contig 176016 bp, 163 predicted proteins | sample MGYA00510147_ERZ791905 | MGnify/ENA primary metagenome ERZ791905 (study PRJEB30046, sample SAMN00792084) | human gut metagenome | study: EMG produced TPA metagenomics assembly of the A metagenome-wide association study of gut microbiota in type 2...
GCTCAAGGCGGCGAGCCGCCACTCCCAAGTCGCGTAATCGCTCGACAAGTCTCGCTCGCAATAAGTTAGGGAAGTTTATTCACGCGGAGGACTAAACTACCGATTTTAAGACAATTAAAAATTTCGCTCAAGGCGGCGAGCCGCCACTCCCAAGTCGCGTAATCGCTCGACAAGTCTCGCTCGCAATAAGTTAGGGAAGTTTATTCACGCGGAGGACTAAACTACCGATTTTAAGACAATTAAAAATTTCGCTCAAGGCGGCGAGCCGCCACTCCCAAGTCGCGTAATCGCTCGACAAGTCTCGCTCGCAATAAGTTAGGGAAGTTTATTCACGCGGAGGACTAAACTACCGATTTTAAGACAATTAAAAGTTTTGCTCAAGGCGGCGAGCCGCCGCTCCCAAGTCGCGTAATCGCTCGACAAGTCTCGCTCGCAATAAGTTAGGGAAGTTTATTCACGCGGAGGACTAAACTACCGATTTTAAGACAATTAAAAATTTCGCTCAAGGCGGCGAGCCGCCGCTCCCAAGTCGCGTAATCGCTCGACAAGTCTCGCTCGCAATGAGTTAGTGAGGTTTATTTACGCGGAGGACTAAACTACCGATTTTAAGACAATTAAAAGTTTTGCTCAAGCTTTTTCAAAAGTTTGCAGTTTCCAAAGGCAGAGACTTTGGTGGGTTTTAAGGGCAAAGCCCTTAAAATTTCAAATGTTTTAATAAAAAATCTCCTATTATAAAATAGAGAAAATAGTTGTATTTTAGCGAATGATTTATTATAATATAGTTTGGTTTGTTTAGCCTATAAAAAGTAAAGAAGGGTTCAGCTTGTTTAGTAAAGAAATAGACTCATTATGTGATGCCGCCATTAAGAAAAGTGATATGTCGAAAAACTCTCCGCTAAGATATATTACTTCAGCAATTATCGCAGGTTTTTTCATTGTTGTAGCGATTATCCTATCTAATATCACTGCTGCGGTTTTCTACAAAAGTTCTCCTGAGCTTTCAAAGTTTCTTGGCTCAATCTTATTTCCAATAGCAATCATACTTATAGTTTTTGTTGGTGGTGACCTTTTCACAGGCAACAATATGACTATGGCATTTGGGCTTTACAACAATAAGGTGAAATTCAGCAGTGCTTTAAGAGTCTGTATTATGAGCTATATAGGCAACTTTATAGGAACATTTATTCTTGGTGGATTATTAGTTTTAAGCGGTTGTGCAAGTGAAGTATTAACCGATTACTACTCAGCAATCATACCTGGAAAATTAGAGCTTGACCCTCTTACATTATTTATTCGAGGTGTACTTTGTAATTATCTTGTATGCCTTGCGGTATTCATAGGTACAAGAATGAAAACCGAAAGCGGAAAGCTTGTTGTTATGTTCTGTATAATAACAGCCTTTGTTATTGCAGGCTTTGAACACTGCATAGCAAATATGGGAATTTTCACCATTGCCGCTTTTCTTCTCGGTGGACTTCCAACACAAGAAGTAATAAACAACTTCATATTCGTAACGCTTGGCAATATATTTGGTGGAACAATCCTCTTTGCCCTACCATTACAGATTGTAACAAAAAGAAAATAACAAAAAATGCTTGCAGAAAATAAACTCTGCAAGCATTTTTATTTATTCATCATTTTTATCATTTGCTTTCGACATAAATTCTTTTGTAAAGACTTTAATAGCCTCAAAGGTTTCTGCACTTATAACATGCTCTATTCTGCAAGCATCCTCAACAGCAGTTTCTTCATTGACACCAAGACGCATAAGCCAAGTAGAAATCCACTTATGACGCTCATACATAGTTTCAGCAATTTTTTTTCCTTTATCAGTAAGGGTTATATATCCGTCGCTGTCAACATTAACATAGCCATTCTCACGAAGATTTTTCATAGCAACACTGACACTTGGCTTTGAGAAACCAAGCTCATTTGCAATATCAATAGAGCGAACATAAGGATTTTTAATTCTTAACATTAGTATAGTTTCGAGATAATTTTCTGCGGATTCGTGAATTCTCAATCTTCCCACCTCTGGTAGTGTAAAATTTTATAGATTATTTTTATTATTTTAACATAATTTTATGCAGTATTCAAGTATAAATTATTAAAAACGAAATGGAGCAGTACAAAACGAACTGCTCCACTTCATTCAGTTTAAATTTTTATTATTCACCATCTGGCTCAAGAAGTCCATATGTGCCGTCATTTCTTCTATAAACAACATTAATTTCGTTTGTATCGCCATTTCTGAACATATAGAACTGATGTCCGATAAGGTTCATTTCAAGAATAGCCTCATCAACTGTCTGTGGCTTAACAGGGAAACGCTTTGTTCTGACAACCTTATATTCTTCCTCAGTAGCTTCACTCTCAGTTTCGCCAGCTGGAGCAAAATATTGGTCAATAGAATCTGCACGCAGACGCTTGCTAAGCTTAGCCTTATTCTTTCTGATTTGACCGCCCAAAATATCGACAACGCTGTCAAGTGCATCGTTCATTTCTGATGCTGAACTCTCTGCACGATAAAGCATTCCATTATCTCTAATAGTAACCTCGACTACTTGGCGATTCTTTTCAACTGTTACAGTAACAGTGACATTTGCTTCTTCACTGAAAATACGCTCAAATTTGCCGAGCTTCTTGTTTACACGCTCTTTAAAATTATCTTTTAGTGTGACCTTTCTTCCAACGATATTAACATTCATACTTAGTGCCTCCTTGATTAATCATTAGGACCTTTGCTAAGATGATTATATCACAATAAACAAAAAAAATAAAGCATTTTTTTAAAAATTATCAGAAAGTTATTAAATTTATCATAAATTATGAATTTATGAACTTGCCTCCTGCTATAACAGCCTTTGGCTTTTTCATAACATCAAGTGGAGAATCGTTAAAGAGTACAATATCAGCATCTTTTCCGATTTCTATTGAACCTACTCTGTTATATATCTTACAAATCTTTGCAGCAGTTGATGTAATTGCACGAATAGCGTCATATTCGTCCATACCCTCACGAACTGCAACAGCCGCTGTCAATGGCAAAAATTGAATCGGTGTTTCTGGGTGGTCAGTAATAATAGCAGTCTTAATGCCATTGTTGCTCATTATTCCAGTTGCCGCTCTGCTAAGATTTTTCAGCTCAGGCTTACTTCTATCCGTCATATAAGGACCTGCAAGAACTGGAATATTTTCCTCTTTAAGCTCATCAAGAATCATATATCCCTCTGTTGCGTGAACTAATACTAAATCAAGATTAAATTCCTTGGCAATGCGTATAGCTGTAAAAATATCATCTGCCCTATGTGCGTGGAAATGTGCAGGAATTTTTCTCTCTAAAAGTGGAATCAAAGCCTCGCATTTTGCATCATATTCTGGCTCGTCAAGCTCATCATCGTTCTGTGCCTTTGCCTTATCTTCCATATAGCGTTTAGCCTTGTATAAGGTTTCTCGGATAAGTGCCGCAGTAGCCATTCTTGTAACTGGCATCTGACTTTTATCATTATAAACACTCTTAGGATTTTCTCCAAGGGCAAATTTCATAGCCGCTGGAGCAGATACAATCATTTTGTCGATACGCTTGCCATAGGTTTTGATTGCGGCAAATTCTCCCGCAATCGGATTTGCACTTCCTGGTCCTGTCAGAACGGTTGTTATTCCACCCTCTAAAGCCTCCTCAAAGCCACGGTCAAATGGATTTATAGCGTCAATCGCACGAAGCTGTGGTGTAATCGGGTCTGTTGATTCGTTTCCGTCATCACCCTCAAAGCAAAGTCCGTCCTCAAACATACCTAAGTGTGTATGTCCGTCTATAAAACCTGGATAAGCACTTGCACCATCAGCATCTATAAGTTCATCACCACTTTGAGCATAACTCAGCATATCCCCTACTTCAAAAATTTTTCCATCTTTAATTTTTATGTAGCCATTTTCTATGATAGTATCTTTATCATTCATTGTGAAAATTTTTGCATTTATTATATCCATAAAAACCCCCATATTTAGAAACACGCAAGAAATAATCCTGCGTGTCGCTAAAATCAAATTATTTTCTTTTCTTGTTTTTGGCTTTTTCTTTATCTTCTTTTCTATCTCTCATTTCAAGAAGAATTGCTATAATTTTTACAACAGCCCAGCCAAAGCTAAAGGTTATTACCTGAGTTATTATCATTTCTAACGACCAGCCGAGCAGTAATCCAACTACAACTACAAGAATTGCCAAAACAACAACATAGCATATAAGTTCAATAATAAAATTTCTTATAGCTCTTTTCATAAATAAACCTCAGTTCTTAATCCTCACAAAATCAAGTGTTCTTATCTACCTGATGAAATTGCTTGAGATTGCCTGTTTTCTTGCTTCTCTTATCAAGCTCTGCCATAACATCTTCAACAGCGATTCCCTGGTCAACCATCATAACGAAAAGGTGATAGATAAGGTCTGAAATTTCGAGAACTGTTTCAGAATTGTCGCCATTCTTTGCAGCAATAATTGTTTCACTGCATTCTTCGCCAACCTTTTTAAGAATCTTATCTAAGCCCTTATCAAAAAGATAGCAAGTATAAGAACCCTCTTGCTTATTAGACTTTCTATCAAGAATTGTTTCGTAAAGTTCCTTTAATGTATCATTTGTCATTTTAATCATACCTCTCATTATATTTTTAAGGGCTTAAAACCCACAAAAAACTTTTTATAGCAAATCTCTAAAGAAACAGCTATGACTTCCCGTATGACAAGCCGCTCCAGTTTGTTCAACAGTTACAAGCAATGTATCCTTGTCGCAGTCGCCCTTGATAGAGATAACCCTCTGAAGATGTCCAGAAGTTGCACCCTTATTCCAAAGTTCTTGTCTTGAACGGCTATAAAACCATGTATAGCCTGTTTCAAAGGTCTTACGCATAGATTCACGATTCATATATGCAAGCATAAGAACCTCGCCTGTATCTTTTTCCTGAATTATCGCAGGAATAAGCTCAGATTTCTGAAAATAATCATCTATAAAATCAAGATTGCTGATAGTCATAGCTTGCACCCTTTCCTTTGTTTTCGGCAGCATTGGCAATTTCAACAGCCGCTCTTAAATCAAGACTTCCCGAATAAATGGACTTTCCGCAGATTGCACCATAAACATCAAGGTCAGTAAGATTGATAATATCCTTGAGGTTAGCAACACCGCCAGAAGCAATGATTCTGCACGAAACAGCCGCTTTAAGCTCATCAAGCTGATTAAGATTAGGACCTGAAAGCATACCGTCCTTAGAAATATCAGTGAAAATAATATAGCTTACGCCGATTTGCTCCATACGCTTTGCAAGCTCTGTAAAGCTGATTTCTGATGTATCAGTCCAACCCTCAGCAGAAACCATTCCGTTGAGTGCGTCAATCCCTACGGCAATCTTTACGCCGTATTCCTTTATAGCTTCTTTTACAAGCTCTGGATTTTTGACAGCCGCAGAACCAAGAATAACTCTGTCTATACCCTGACTGAGATAATATTCGATAGAAGCCATATCACGAATACCGCCACCGACTTCTATATGAAGTGAAGTATTTTTGCGAACATCAAGTATAACTTTAGAGTTTTTTCTTTCGCCGTCCTTAGCACCGTCAAGGTCTACCATATGGAGCCATTTTGCCCCCTGCTCAGCAAAGCTTTTTGCAGTATCAACTGCGTTTTCAGCGACCTTATGAACGGTAGAAAAATCACCCTTATATAGACGGACACAAGCACCGTCTTTAATATCAATAGCAGGTAAAATAATCATCTAAAATCAATCCTTTCATAATCAAGGAAATACATTTTTATCAAAGAACACCCTTTGTCGAAAGAGTTCCCTTGCCTGTTTCTTTCACAGCCACAGCAAGGGCGTGTGCAACAGCCTTATAAATGCCCTCTGTTGCATGATGTGAATTTGTGCCATACAAAAGCTTAATATGAAGTGTGATTCCTGCGTTGAAAGCCAAGGCTCTCATAAATTCCTCTGTCATACAGGAATCATAACCACCTATTCTCTCCTCTTTGAATTCAGCGTCAAAAACGAGGAACGGTCTGCCACTTATATCAAGCGAACAAAAAGCAAGTGATTCGTCCATCGGAATATAGAATGAACCATATCTTGCAATACCCGACTTATCTCCGAGAGCCTCTCCGAGTACCTTTCCAAGCACAATTGCAGTATCTTCAATAGTATGGTGACAGTCAACCTCAAGGTCGCCCTTTGTTTTAACCTCAAGACCAAAACCGCCATGAACGCCGAATGCCGTGAGCATATGGTCGAAAAAACCTATTCCAGTATCAATCTTTACATCTCCGCCGTCAAGGTTGAGCAAAACTGAAACATTCGTTTCCTTTGTAACTCTTTCGAGCTTTGCACTTCTCATTTTAAGCAACCTCCTCTGCTGTCGGTTTTCCGATTTAGCCTAACTTCGCAAAAAACTTTTCGAGAACCTCAAGAACGATTTTATTTTCTTGCTCTGTACCTGTTGAAATTCTGATATAACCATCCTTGAATAAACGAATAGCTATACTATTTTCAGCAAGGAAGTCTGTAATCTCTTTTGATAAATCAGTCTTAATATATACGAAATTAGTGCAAGTCGGATAAACAGTCATTGGCACAGAATATTTCTCTTTCAATGCCATAATTCCATTATACAGTGATTTTGTTAAAAATATAAGGCTTTTACGAGAATTTTCCAAAATTTCTGTATTTTTATATATAATTGTACCGATTGCTTGCGAAATTGAGTTCACATTGTATGGTGCTTTAACACTTCTAAGTGCTTTTGTAATAGTTTCATTAGCTATTGCAAAGCCTAAACGCAATGCAGCCGAACCAACGGCCTTAGATGCTGTCTTTAAAATGATAAGATTATCATACTTTTCAACCTCATCTAAAAGAGATTCATTCCAGAAATCCATATATGCTTCATCAAGCACAACCATAGCATTGACGCTTGTAATAAGCTTTCGCATTTCTTCCTTAGACGCACCCGAACCTGTTGGATTGCAAGGATTTGAGAAAATAATCAAAGCGGCATTTTCTTCATTAGCCTTTTTAATAACCTCATCAACATTAAATGTTAAGTCATCATTCTTGTCTGCTATAACAACTCTATGACCGCCTGTAGTGGCATAAAAGCCATACATTGAAAAATCAGGACTTACTGTCAAAACAGTTCCGCCATCTTCAATCATTGTATAAATGATAAGAGAAATTAATTCATCAGAACCATTTCCAGCGGTAACTGTTTTCGGAGAAAGTTTATAATAATTTGAGAAAGCTTTTATAAGTTCAGTGGCTGTTGGGTCAGGATAGCGGTTAAACTGAACATTTTCAATAGCTTTTTGAATATCAGCTTTTAATGATTCAGGAAGCTGATAGCAAGATTCATTTGCATCAAGGCGAATATTATATGTACCGCTTATAGGCTCATAAGGTTCAAGTGAACGAACCTTTTCGCATAAAATATATGACATAAAAATCATTCCTTTTTTATATTAATAAAGCTGTTAGACAAATTTTTAAATATTTAACTTTCAGGGAACCCCCTCCGAGGGTTCCCTACGAAAAACATTCCACTGGAATGTTTTTCTACCCTCCTGCGGTTTAGGAAGTATAAAGTATTTCGCTCTCTGCGGAGAGCGACCAAAGGCTCTGCCTTTGGAAACTGCAAGCCTTTGAAAAGGCTTGAGCGAAACTTTTAAGTTTTATCACATCAACATAAGTATTAGATAAATAACGGGAATCCTTACGGATTCCCGTCTGGAAAGCTTGTTCTTATTTCTTTCTGACAATAATAGAATTTGCGTGAGCAGTTAAGCCCTCTGTATTTGCAAATCTTATAATGTCATCACTGTCATTTTGTAGAGCATTCTCTGTATAGTAAATAAAGCTTGATTTCTTAACAAAAGTATCGACAGAAAGCGGTGAGAAAAATCTTGCTGTACCTGATGTTGGAAGAACATGGTTAGGACCTGCAAAATAATCGCCAAGTGGTTCTGGAGAATAGTTACCTAAGAATACAGAACCTGCATTATCAAGCTTGCCGACATACTCCATAGGATTTTCACAGCAAACCTCAAGATGTTCAGGAGCAAGCTCATTTGCAAGCTCTATTGCTCTTTCCATAGTGTCACAAACGATAATAACACCATAATTATCGAGGGAATATTCAATAATATCCTTTCTTGAAAGTTCCTCAACCTGTCTGTAAATTTCCTTTATTGTATCCTCTGCCAATTTATCAGAAGTTGTAATAAGAATAGCAGAAGCAAGCTTATCGTGTTCGGCCTGACTCATAAGGTCAGCCGCAAGGAATTTCGGATTTGCACTTTCGTCTGCAAGAACGAGAATTTCGCTCGGACCTGCAATCATATCAATATCAACTGTTCCGTAGAGCAACTTCTTTGCGGTAGCAACGAAAATATTACCAGGGCCAACAATCTTATCAACCTTAGGAACGGATTCAGTACCATATGCGAGAGCCGCAACAGCCTGAGCACCACCCATAAGGAAAACCCTGTCAACGCCTGCAATAGCTGCGGCTGCCATAATATCTGGATTAGGCTTGCCGTCCTTACCAGGAGGAGTTACCATAATAAGCTCAGAAACTCCGGCAATTTTTGCAGGAATAGCATTCATAAGAACAGATGACGGATAAGCTGCTGTACCGCCCGGAACATAAAGACCTACACGCTTTAAGCCACGAATACGCTGTCCCATAATGACACCGTTATCTTTAGTTGTAAGCCAGCTTTGTTGTTTTTGTCTTTCGTGAAAGTTGCGAATATTATCAGCGGCCTTTTTAAGAGTTGCAATAAATTCAGGGTCACAATCAGCAGTAAGGGCTGTAAGCTCTTCCTTTGGAACTTCAAAAGCGTCAGGAGCTTTGCCGTCAAACTTAATAGTATACTCACGAACAGCTTTGTCACCGTTCATCATAACATTATTTATGATTTCGCTTACTGTTTCTGTTACATCTTTATTTGTGTTACGGCTTCTTTCGCCAAGTTTTGCAAGAAATTCTACTTCTTGAACGCCGTCTGCTTTAATTTTTTTAATCATGAGGATTTTCTCCTTTCCTCTTCCATCTTTTGTGCCAATGCCTCAATTTCTGCTTTTCTAAGCTTCAAACTTGCTGTATTTGCAATAAGTCTTGCAGAAATCGGAGCAACATTATCTTCTATAATAGTAAGTCCGTTTTCTCTGAGAGTAGAACCTGTTTCAACTATATCAACAATAGCATCTGCAAGTCCGAGGAGCGGTGCAAGCTCAACAGAGCCCTCAATCTTGATAACTCTTATATCCATACCCTTGCCCTCGAAAAAGTTTCTTGCGACATTAGGATATTTAGTTGCGATAGTCTTTTCTCCATAGCCTGAGAAAAATTCCTCAGCACTTCTTCCACCCTTGCCAGCAAGTGCGAAACGACACTTACCAAAACCAAGGTCGAGTATCTCAAAGAAACAACTACCGTTTTCCATAATAGTATCTTTTCCAACAACGCCTAAATCGCATACACCGTTTTCGACATATGTAATAACATCAGCAGCCTTTGCAAGAACAACCTTAATATCTCCGTCACCTATCGGAAGAATGAGCTTTCTGCCCTTTTCACGGACAGCTGTGCAGTCATATCCTGCCGATTCAAGCAAGCCTATTGTATCCTTTTCAAGTCTGCCCTTTGTAAGAGCAATTCTTAATGGCTTCATATATAATAAAATCCTTTCAAATCTTAATTTAAGAGAACAGTTTCGACTTCTTCATTAACGAAGTCAATTCTTGCTATACCTTTTTTCTTTGCATATGCAATAGCCTCATCTCTTGTAGAGAATACGCTGTTCTCGCAGATAAGTCCACTCTGTGTAAGTGCTTGATAATGCTTGATAGACTTAACCTCAAAGCTATCATCACCATGAACAAGTACATCAGGCAATGGCTTCATTTTAATCTGACCTCTTGAAAGCATAACCTTTGCAAGAGCGTCTACATTTATACCGAAACCACTTGCAGGCATAGGTGAATCGAAAATATCAAGCAACTTATCATAACGACCACCGATAAGCACAGGTTCACCTGAACCCTCAACATAGCCTGAAAAAACTATATCGCTATAATAGTCATTTCTTTGAGCAAGTCCGAGGTCAATCATAAGTCTTTCACCAAGACCAAACTTTGTAAGGCAATCATAGATTTCCTTGAGATACTCAAGTGGACGAAGTGCGTCCTTATCATCACAAAGCTCAGATGCCTCGTTAAGAACTTCCTCACCACCAAAAAGTCTTGGCAATCTTCTGATTGCTGCAACAGCCTTAGTCTGCTCAAGGGTATCAAGAAAACTATTAAGTGCAGAATAGTTCTTTGCCTCGATGAATGAATGTATATCCTCACGCTCATTATCAGATACAGGAAGCTTATTCAAAAGAGCCTTAAAGAAGCCAGCATGACCAAGTTCTATTCTAAAATCAGGAACACATCTTGTCAATGCCTCGATAGCAGTAGTAATGATTTCAAGGTCTGCACGCTTACCAGAAATGCCTAAAAGTTCTATACCTGTCTGCATAACCTCGTTACTTCTGCCTGTTAAGCCACGATTATTTCTATAAACTCTCTGATTATAATAAAGTCTGATTGGCAAAACCTCGTTTTGAAGTCTTGTAGCAGTCATTCTTGCTATCGGGAGAGTTGAGTCTGGACGGACAACCATGAGTCTGCCCTTAGAATCGCTCAATTTAAACATATTTTCCTGCGGAATCTGTGCAGCAGGATTTGAGAAAACATCATAAAATTCAACTCCAGGAGTCAAAACCTCATGAAATCCTCTTTGAGAAAAGACCTCGCCCAAAATATGTGAAACCGTCCTTGTGGAAAGACATTCCTCAAAGAGGAAATCCTTTGTACCCTCAGGAGTAATTTTACTGTAATTTTTCATAATATACCTCATCTCAATTTTGTGCTTTTGCTTTAGCACGCTAATGTAATAATAGGATAACACAAGCATATGATTTTGTCAACCATATTCTTAAATTTAAAATGACCATCATCCTAAAAGGTCGCAGGTAATTATATTCTTAATTTTAATGATATAATCACTTTAAATATTCATTGTAATTTATACATTCTATATATTCCTCAATCAATATATGTATAACTGCTTCATATTTATCAAACAGAGCACTTGTACGGTAATTAAACAGTTTGCTAAGCTCATTTTTATCTGAAAGATTCAAATCATCAGGAAGAATACAAAGCAATGATAGATTCGGCTCGGTTTTAAAGCTGTACGTTTTGCTTATAAAAGCATTATCCAGAATATAAATTCTAAGCTTGTTATCTTTAATAAAGCCTTTAAAATTCATTGCATTATATAAGAAATTCAAAAGCTCGGCATTTGGTTTATTGCCAATATTAAAAACTGTCAATGTATATTCTTTATCCAGCCTATCAAGAAAATCACTGTCATCAGCACAAATTAACTCGCAATATTTTTCTGCATTTTTAACCTTATAAAATTTAGAAAGAGTATACTTTTTCCAAGGAATATAAACCGCAGCTGCGGCATAAATTGCAAGTGGTATGAAAATCACAAACCCAGTATAACACATAAATCCTGCAACTGCTATAAATACGAGTAAACTAATTATAAAAACAAGTACCGCTTTCAAAACATCTGATTTTTTCTCAAATATTATTGCATCTGCAAAGTTATCGTATCTTATTGAGCTTGCAGATTTTCTATGCCTGATAAATATTATAGCAGGCGAAAGTAATATAATAAATCCCGCAAAAATTGCAGTGAAAACAATCGTTGCATAAACTGCATCGCCTTTTAAATCAAGTAAACCAAAAAAACAGACAATAAGTAAAAAATCAATAAATAGTACTGCCAAGCCTATAAGCTCCCAAAATAGATAAGGATGTTTTTTATGAAATTTCATATCATTCTTTCCTTTTTTAAATAATTCAAAACATATTGAAAAATATCAGGCTGAATTGTTGGGTATGTCCAATTTTCGGGAACTTTATCAGTTATGATAATTTTTTCAATCTCGCTATGCAGTTCTGTTTCAAAGCTTCTGATATTCGCATAATACAGCATACCAAAGGTTTCCGCACCATTAAAATTACCTTTTTCAGTGACAGAATAAACTCCGACAGGCTCAATTTCAAAATCTACTGCACCTGTTTCTTCATAAAGTTCACGCTTTGCGGTATCGTCTATGGTTTCATTTCCTTCACGATGTCCACCGGGAATTTCGAGAGTATTCCTTTGCTTATGCTTGCAAAAAATATATTTTCCGTCGTACATAGCAAAGATAACTGCAAATTTCAGTAAACTATCATCAACGCTATCATAAAACTTAACCACTATTCTTACCCTCCTCAACAGTAAAGGTCATATTATCCTCTGCAAACTTAACGGATTTATTTAGCTTTGCGAAATATCTTTCAAGTTCGTGCTTAGCGTCCTCATTCGGTTCATCAAGATTAAAATATTGACCTCCGCAGGCATCGTGAAAGTGAACATATACAGAAAGTTTTTCGTCCATATACTTTTTAAGTTTAAGGACTTCATCATAAGTAAAAGCCATAATTTTCCCTCTTACAATAAAATAGGGCTGATATAAAATCAACCCTAAGACAGCTAAAAGTTTTTCTCAAGCTGTCATCAAATTATTTTAGAATACCAGACTTACGAAGTGCTTGGTCGAGGTCATCAATAATATCTTCAGCGTCCTCAAGACCGACAGAGAAACGCATAAAGCCATTATGGAATTCTTCTGGATAGAGATACTGTCTTTCGTCATCTTCGCCAAGGAATACTATAAGGCTTCCCTCGTGTCCAAGAGAAACGGCAGAAACAATCATTTTAAGCTCGCTTATAAACTTGTTGATTGTATCGTGGTCAGCTTTAAGTCCAAATGAGAATACACCACCGCAACCGTTTGGCATTTGCTCCTTTGCAAGTTCATAATACTTACTGCTCTTGAGTCCCGGATATGCAACAAAGCTTGTGCAAGGAAGTGACTCAAGGTATTCAGCAACAGCCTGAGCATTTTCGTTGTGCTTTTTCATTCTGAGTGGAAGTGTAACCGAACCACGCATAATAAGCCAAGCGTTCATTGGGCTGATTGTAGCACCGAGATTAACCTGAGATTGTGCTCTGATAATATCAAGATATTTTTTCTTACCGATAATAGCACCACCCATAGCATCGCCATGACCGTTGATATACTTTGTAAGGCTTTCAACAGTAAAGTCTGCACCAAGCTCGCAAGGACGCTGATTATAAGGTGAAGCAAAAGTATTATCACAGGAAAGAAGAATATTATGCTCGTGTGCGAGGTCTGCAATAGCCTTAATATCAGTAACATTGAGAGTTGGGTTACCTGGAGTTTCGATATGAATAAGCTTTGTATTAGGACGAATAGCCGCCTTTACAGCCTCAATGTCTGTTGTATCAACAATAGTAGTTTCAATATTAAACTTATTGTTGAAAAGCTCATTCAAAAGACGATATACAGCGATATATGTAACGCTTGAGAAAATAACATGGTCACCGCTCTTGAGAAGTGCAAAGAAAAGACCTGAAAGAGCCGCAACACCACTTGCAAGAACTACGCAATCCTCACCGCCTTCAAGAGAAGCAAGCTTTTCTTGGAGATAACCTTGGTTAGCGCCGCCGTTTCTTGTGTAGATATTTACATCTGCATCACTCCAGTTAAGAGTTGTTGCGTCATAAGGGAGTACATAGCTGTTAGCCATTGTGATAGCGTGCTTAATAGCACCTGTGTTAGTGTCGATACCATTGCCAGCGTGTACGGCACGGGTAGCGAAGCTTTGTTTTTCGTTGGTATTGCTCATAGTTTTCATTTCCTCTCTGATTATAATTTTACGGAGTGCCTCCGCAATCGAAGAAACTGCCGATTAGTTAATGAACTTATCTAAGACAGATAAAAGTTTCGCTTGAGGCGGAGTGCCTCCGCTGTCAAGACGCGGAATCGCTCGACAAGTCTCGCTCGTAGTAAGCATAAGCAGCTTGTTCACGCGGAGAAAGTAGCTACCGAGTGAGCGAAAACAACTCGCTCCTACAATGGTTTACTAACTTAATCTAAGACAGATAAAAGTTTCGCTTTAGCCTTTTCAAAGGCTCACAGGGTCGAGGGACTCCGTCCCTCGTGGGTGTTAAGGGCAAAGCCCTTAACATACTTTGCCCCTAAATTGGCGGACAAAAGTCCGCCAATTAACGCCTTTGGTAACTATTTTTCTGAAAAATAAATGCTGACCATAACTTCTAAATTAATAATTTTTCAAAGCCATTATATCAAGCATTATTTTCTGTACTTTTCTGCACCAAATTTATATACATCATTGCCAAAAGAATCAACAGCAACTACTGCTGGAAAATCCTCTATAACAAAACGATATATAGCCTCTGTACCTAAATCTTCATAGGCAAGAACTTCACTGCTCTTAATACTCCTTGAAATAAGAGCCGCCGCACCGCCTATTGCTGCAAAATAAATGCCCTTGTTTCTGATGATAGCGTCAATAACAGGCTGAGTTCTTGCACCCTTGCCTATCATGCCTTTCAAACCTAAATCAAGCAAAATAGGAGAATATTTATCCATACGATAGCTTGATGTAGGACCGGCAGGGCCTACTGCGTGACCAGGCTTTGCAGGTGCAGGGCCTACATAGTAGATAACCTCGCCTTTAATATCAACAGGAAGCTCCTTTCCCTCTTCTATAAGCTCATAAAGCCTTTTATGAGCGGCATCACGACCTGTAATAAGACTGCCTGAGATAAGAACGCTATCTCCTGCGTGAAGTTCTTTTATATCATCATCTGTAAGCGGAAGAGTTATTTTAATTTTTCCGTCATCTGTCTTTATAATCATATAACTGCCTCCTTATGTCTTGCAGCGTGACAACAGATATTAACCGCAACTGGCATACCTGCAATATGTGTTGGATATGTTTCAACATTAACACCTATTGCTGTTGTATTTCCACCAAGACCTGCTGGGCCAAAACCCATTTTATTTATTTCTTCTATGAGTTCGTCCTCAAGCTTTGCATAGCGTGGGTCTTCATTTTTAGTATTTATCGGTCTTAGAGTAGCTTTTTTGGCAAGCTGTGCCGCTTTCTCAAATGTTCCACCGATTCCAACTCCGACAACAATCGGTGGACATGGATTAGGACCTGCATATTTAACTGCATCAAGTATAAATTGCTTTACGCCCTCAATTCCAGCAGATGGTGTAAGCATCTTAATCTGCGACATATTCTCACTGCCAAAGCCCTTACAGCCAGCAAGAATTTTAATCTTATCTCCCTCAACAATATCAGTATAAATAATTGCAGGAGTATTATCTTTAGTATTGACTCTATCAAAAACAGGGTCAGTAACAACAGATTTTCTTAAATATCCACCAATATATGCTCTGCGGACACCCTCCTCAACAGCTTCTTTAAAATTGCCATCAATAACAACTCTTTCGCCATATTCAACAAAAAGAACAGCCATTCCTGTATCCTGACAGATAGGTATTTTCTCCTCCGCAGCAATTTTATTATTTTCTAAAAGTTGGGCTATAACAGCCTTTCCGACAGGCGATTCCTCATTTTTCTGTGCATTGCAAAGGGCCTCGCTTATATCATTGCCAATATTATAATTCAAGTCTTTAAAAAGCCTTTCTACTGTATCAGTAATTGTTTCCGCTTTAATAGTGCGTATCTCCATTTCTGAAGCTCCTAACATTTAATATTATCTTAAAAACAGCTATTTATATATTATACAGCATATTTCAACAACTTTCAATGCTGAATAAAGCAAAAAATCGTTGATTAGATATATCTGCTATTTGTAAATTATGAATTTTCTGTGAATTTTTTTCTTGACATGAGTTATTATTTATAATAGAATGAATATGTATTTTTATATAAAAAAGGAGGGTTGGATATGAATGAGGCTGATTTTCAAATCATAAATTCAAATAATGAAATAAGGTGGCTCGATGGTTCACCACTTTTTATTTGTTGTGCTAACTTATATAAGGAAAATGATTCTAATGAACTTTTTGCCAATATAAAGTTTATGAATATCCAGCCCGAAACTCTTAAATCAATTAAAATAGACATCATATGCTATGGCATAATAAGAAATGAAATTGCACGCATCGAAAACTATTCATTTGAAAATATTAATGCAAAAAGAAATGAGTGTTTCGGAGACGATACTTTAATTCCAATAGAAAATCCTGAAACTATGTCTATTGATATTATTCTTAATAGTGCTATTGATTCTGACGGAGAAGAATGGATTAACGAAAAAGCTCAGCATTTTAATATTTCTATTAAACAAAATAATATATCCTCATATATGGGCAGATATTTTGAAAATTTAAGAAATTCGTGGTCTAAAAAGGGACTTCCTTCCGATAAGCTGCTTTATGCACCACAAATAGGAAGTAATTATTGGCTTTGCGTTTGTGGTACATTCAACTGGTCGGTCGAAAGTTCTTGCTGTAAATGTGGTGCAGAACTTGAATGGTTACTTGAAAACACCGATGTATCAAGTATGAACCGCAATGAAAAACTTTTTAAACATCAAAATAACGAACAAGAAATTTCACCAGCTGAAACTCAAATTGATACTTCAAAAGAACAGGAAGCTTCTCTAAATATTCAGTCTAAACCAAAGAAAAGAAAGAAAGAAAAAAAGTCTGGATTCAGGTTTGGCAAAAGCAAAATAGCTGCATTTACAATCATACTTCTTTTTGCTGCTGCATTAACATTCTGTACCTACTATTTTTTGATTCCTGCAAGCAATTACTATCAGGCAACAGCATTAATAAATGAGGGAAAATATGACGAGGCAATAGATTCCCTAAGCAAATTAAATGGCTATAGTGACAGCAAACAAAAAATTCTTCATGCCAAGTATCTTAAAGCAAAAAATCTTTTTAATGATAAAAAGTATCTTGAAGCGGCTGATATTTTCCATCAGATAGATTATAGTGATTCCTCAGAAAAATACCTTGAGGCTATGTATAAATATGGTGAATTTCTGTATTCCAACGGAGATTATATTTCTGCTCTTAAAACACTTTCAGATTTATATGGTTATGAAGATTCTGAAAAGCTTGCAGAAAAGGTCGAAAATATCGTTATGAACAAAGCTGATGAATTTTATAATAAGGGTGAATATTCAGATGCCAGCCAACTTTTTATGCAGATATATGAAATAACAAAAAATACAGATGCTCTTGAAAAGGCAAATTCTGCAACATTAAGTCAGGCTAATTACTTATATGACACAAACAAATATGTAGAAGCCCTTAAGCTCTATGAATCATTATCTGGCTATGACCATGTAGATGTAACCCTAAAAAAGCTTGACGCCTTAAAAAAGATATTAAGCACATCAATTCATATTGGCGGAAGCTCATCAGTATGGGAAAATACAACTATGCAGTGTATAACCTGCCATTCACCAACACTTGTGTATCAATTCATCTTAAATGCTAATGGGAAATTCACTTTCTATCGTTATTGCACTATGCATAATACAGAAGATGATTACGAAATCATCAAAGGTCAATATAAAATAGAAGATGATACAATTTATATTCTTAAACACAATGGTGGCTCAACTAAATGGGTTAAATTTGCTACGATTGAAAATCTTAGCTTTGACAATACTATTTCGAGCAAAAATGCCAGACTTGTTATAACGAATCCATTCGATAAAAACCACACCTCACTTTCCCTCTACGGAAATATAGTTGGAGAAAATCCATCTCCTATCTAAATTAAAACCTCTCATACCAGATTTAAATTTCTGATATGAGAGGTCTTTTAATATAAAATTATGTAAATTTAAACTATATCAGCCAAGCTTTTTGCCAGTTCATAAGCTTGCCTTTCACATTCAGTGGTATCCTTGATTTTATCTGTTTCTGCTATACTAACCTTTCCGAAAAGCTCAGTGTTTATAATTGTAAACATTCTCGAAAGCTGTTTTTCTATAATCTCAAAACCACTTCTATCATTACTTCCACAAGTAAGTAATAAAATTGCTTTTTTATGTTTTTTTATAGGTGGCTTAATACCAAGTGAAAACCTCTTTGAAAAATATCTTTGGCTTCTATCTATCAAAGCTTTCAGTGGTGCTGGCACAGATAAATTATATACAGGACTTGCAAAAACCAAAGCCTCTGCTTCGTTAAGAAGTGTATTATATTCATCTAAATCATCAAATACACATAAATCAGCGGTTTCACATTTTCCACAGTGTATACAAGGCTTAGGCATAAGCTTATAGCAATCTATAATCCTAACATCATATTCATTTTTTGCAACACTTAAAAATGAATCAAGCAATTTTTTAGTATAACCATTTTTTCTTGGAGAGGAAAAAAGAACAAGCATAACTGGCTTGTTCTTTTTGTTATTATTTATGAGTGCTGTTTTCACAATATTCGCAGACAAGCATATCACCATATTCCTTAAATCTCTTAGGCAAATATGTTTCTCGATGAGTTATGCAATGCTCATTTGTACAGATAACATCTTTATAAGGACCATCATTTTTATATTTTTTTAGTACCTTTTTTTCGCCATTAAGCATTGTCATAAATAGAGCCATTCTTGCATACATTCCATAAACTGTCTGTTGAAAGTACTTGGCTCTTTCGTCATCATCAACCTCATAATCTATCTCATCAACTCTTGGAAGTGGGTGAAGTATACGAAGGTCAGATTTACCTAAATCAAGTTTTTCCTTATCAAGTACAAAAACACCTTTTTGGCGTTCGTATTCTTCGTCATTTTCAAAGCGTTCTCTCTGTATTCTTGTCATATAGAGAACATCAAGTTCGCTCATAGCTTCTTTAAGACTTGTAAGTTCTGTATATTCACAACCAGCATTATCCATAACATCTTTAATATATTGTGGCACTGTAAGCTCTGGAGTAGATATAAGCACAAATCTATTGCCTTTAAACCTGCTCATAGTTTTTATCAGGGAATGAACTGTTCTGCCATATTTCAAATCACCACAAAGACCAATGCAAAGATTATCAAGTCTGCCTTTTTCATTATATAGTGTTACAATATCAGCAAGAGTTTGTGTTGGATGAAGATGACCACCATCACCAGCATTTATAATCGGTGCCGGAGAATACATTGCTGCCGCCTCAGCAGAACCCTCTAATGGGTGACGAATTGCGATAATATCAGCATATCCACCTATAACCGTAAGCGTATCTTTAAGCGTTTCACCCTTAGAAACAGAGGAATTCATTGGGTTATCGAAGCCTATAACATTACCACCAAGACGCATCATAGCAGTTGAAAATGACATTCTGGTTCTTGTTGAAGGTTCATAGAAAAGAGTTGCAAGTATTTTTCCCTGACAAGCATTTGCATATTCCGACGGATTAGCTTTAATCTTATTGGCAAGGTCAATTATATCGAGAATCTCTTTAACAGAGAGATTCTCAAGGTCAATAAGGTTTTTAGATAACATAAAAATCAGTCCTTCCCTATTTTCACTATATTCTAACAGATTTCACCTGAAATATCAAGTATTCACAATAAAGCAAGACAACTAAATATTTAATAAATTTTATTTTAAATTAAACCAACTGCAACGAAGAAAATATATAAATACCATTGAAATTTTTAATAAAGTGATATATAAGCATCTAATTATTATAAAGGAATATATAAATTGATATTAAATAGTTTATGGTTAAACTTAATAAAATAATATTGAAAATAAGGAAATTATTTGGTATAATAATTTAAATATTGTGTGGAGGCTTAAATTATGGAATCATGCTCACAGTTATATATTCGTAAAATAATTGATTCAATTCTTAACAATATAAAGCAAAGACATAACAATATACTTTTTGTTAAATATTATAACACTCTTAATCTTCGAGAATCAGAACTAAGAGAAGTATTTGAAACACAAGACGATGACATTTGCTTTTTATATCATGAATTTTCTTCAAAATATATGCACAGTGTTTTTGAGCCTTTCCTCGACTGGATTATGGAGCTTTATCAGAAATTTTATAGTGATGTCGCAATAGATGAGTTTCTTGAAAAAGCTGATGTATATTTTCAGGCTCGTTCTGTAATAAAAAGTTATATCGAAACAGGCGAATGTCAGCGTGATGAAGATTTGATTTTCGCAGAATACGAATATGAAGCAAAGCGTTTTACTAAATCAGTCTATAACATTCTTGAATATGTTTCTAAGGAGCATACTCTTTTTATGCTTCTTAATAAATTACATTTTGCGGAACAATCCACTATAAAGCTCCTCATTGAACTTGTTAATCATAATAAAGAAAATATCGCCCTTCTTGCTAATTATAATGAAGTATATAATGTTCCAGAATATACAAAAAAAGATTGGGACACTATGATTGATTATATTGATAGCAACAATATGATTGTTGACTGGAGCTTACAAGATGGACACGCCTCAGAAAGTGAAAGAGTAGAGCTTTTTGACCCTATCCCGAAAGATATAAATCCTTATGTCAGACTTATCAACAATATGGTTTCATGTGTAATGATAGGTCAGGCAAATTATTATCTTGAGCAAATTCATAATAAATTTGAGATTGAGAAAATCACTATTCCTCTCAAGGATAAGCTTTCTTATTTAAAGCTTTATAGCATAGTCGCATTATGCCTTGATAATTCAACAACGGCACTTATGCTTTGTGATAATATAAATAATTCCATTAAAATGACAACAAGCCTTGAGGAAAGATTCAGTTGTTCATACATTTCAGCTTTAATACAATTAAGATATGGGCAAAAAGAAACTTCAAATAAATATATTCAAGAATGTTTCGACCTTTCTGATGAAATTGATGATGAAGAATATAAATTTAAGGCAAAGCTTTTAGATTATATTATCACCTCAAACTGCTGGAAGAATATTTATTCTTGGGATGTAAATCTTATTATAGATGAAAATTTCGCAAATGATGCAATCAAGTATAAATATTATAATCATCTTGCATATATCTATCTTTTTGGCACCTGCAATGATATTCTATACTTTGTAAATGGCACTGATGGAATTGAAAATGCGGAATACTTCAAGCGTGGTATGGCTCTTGCAAAAAAAATTAATAATGAATCTATTATGATAAATGCATGGCAGAAAAATGTTATGATGGCATCTTCTTATGGCTATTTTTCATTAGTAGATTATTTTTATAAAAAAACTCTTGAAATTATAGAAGGTCAGAATAATAAATTTGAGGAATCCAATGTATATAATGGGCTTGGATATAATCGTATTGTTAGCGAAGAATACGATGTTGCCAATAAATATTTCAACAAGGCACTTGGTATTCTCTACAAACTCAATAATCCATATCGGATTTGCGAAACACTCTATAATATGGCAACTAATGCTATACTTGCACATGAATATTATACTGCTATTAATTATCTCACAATAGTTATTGAACTTCTTGACGCTCTTGATGAGCATCAAATGAGAATATGCAACCTCGGCAAGATTTACGGTTTTATGGTTCTATGTAATTACTATCTCGGAATAGAGTATAATGCTAATCTCTATTTCAGCAAGCTCGAAAGGTCAGTTTCTCATATGCTTGAAAAGCCTGTTGAATCAAGCTTTTATTTATGGGACGATGATATGTTCTTCTATTTTTTCACTGCGGGCTTAATTGCAAAAGATGATGATATTGAAAAAGCCCAAAAATATTTTGACAGGGCAAGAATTCATCTTTTCCGTTCAACAGGAAACTTATTCTTTTCATATTATCAATTTGCGATTGCACAATATGACCTTTATGAAATTCAGGGAAGACACAAGGAGGCTGTAGAGATATTAAACGATGCACTTGATTTTTGCGAAACACATAATTATCAATTCAAAGCAGAAATTCTTCGTGCAAAGCTTGAGGACAGAACATTGCCACATAAAAAATTTGACCTTAAGCTTGAAAGTGTAACTCAAAAACAACTTGAATTAATGTCTAAGCGTTGTAAAATTGAGCACGAACTAAGTAATAAGAATAAGGGTATCAATTTCCTTATTTCATGGCAAGATTTGCTCAATAAGGATTATTCTACTGATAAAGAACTTGTCAATAGTGCTATGAACAATATTCAGAATAGCTACAATATAGATTGTGCTTTGTTTATAGAAATGAAAAATAATTCTCCAAAAATTTCTTATAAAAGCAAAAGCATTAGTCTGACTGATAAAGATATTCAAACTATAACTAACTTCTTCTTAGATTATAGAAAAGAATTTATTACATCTCGTTTTGACAAAACTTTTGATGATTATGATTGTATTCTTAACATTTTCGGAAAAATAAATGTTGCATCATTGATGTGTATACCTATGTATATTAATGAAGTTCTAAAAGGTGTTATGATTTCTATTGTGAAAGTTCATGAGAATTTAACTTCTAATATCCACTTTTTTGGAAACACAGACCTTATTATATTTAAATTTGCGGCTATGCAAATTTTAGATGCTGTTGAACGCCTTAATGCTAAGATAGAAATTAAAGCCATAAATGCCAAGCTTCAGAAAAGCTCCGTTACTGACCTGCTCACAGGCTTGCTTAATCGTCAAGGCTTTGCGAAAAAGCTTGAAGACTTCTCAGATTATTCCACAAAACAAAATTTTGAGGAACAAGAAACAACCATTCTATATATCGACCTTGATAATTTCAAATACTGCAATGACACCTTCGGTCACGATATTGGCGACCTTATGCTTAAAAAGCTTTCTTCTCTATTTACCGAAATAGTTGGAGATAAAGGATATTGTGTTCGTTACGGCGGAGATGAATTTATAATAGTTCTTCCAGGTTCTTCTACGGAGTTTGGTATAAAAATCTCAAAGCAGATTTATAAAAAAATCGAAGAAAATGGATACTTTATAAATGACATTGCTAACGCATTAAAGCGGCCTATTGAAATTGATGCACAGCACAGAATTTCCTGCTCTATTGGTATTTCAACATCACAAAAATATAATCAGGAATCAATTATGGAATGTCTAAAACACGCTGATTCAGCCCTTTATGATATAAAGAAAGGCACTAAGCACGATTTCAAGGTTTGGCAAAAGGTTCAAAAATAAATTAAAAATAAAACAACTCGGATTATAAACCATTCAGGTAAATAATTCGAGTTGTTATTTTTACTGTAATTTACTAAAAAATCAATCTACTAAATCTGGGTTGAAGCTTTCTTTCCATGGAAGTCCCCATTTGTTGAGTGCGTCCATAAATGGGTCTGGGTCGAATTCCTCTATGTTATATACGCCAGGCTTTTTCCACTTGCCTGTTAGAATCATAGCTGCACCTATCATTGCAGGAACGCCTGTCGTATAAGAAATAGCCTGTGAGCCTACTTCCTTATAGCACTCCTCATGGTCACAAACATTATAAAGATAATATGTTTTATCCTTGCCGTCTTTCTTACCTTGGAAGATACAGCCTATGTTTGTCTTGCCCTTTGTGCGTGGTCCTAAAGATGCTGGGTCTGGAAGAACAGCCTTTAAAAACTGAAGTGGAACAATTTGCTTGCCCTCAAATTCAATTGGCTCAATAGAGGTCATTCCAACATTCTCAAGGCACTTGAGATGTGTAAGATAGCTCTGTCCAAAGGTCATAAAGAAACGAATACGCTTAATGCCCTTGATATTAAGTGCAAGCGACTCTAATTCTTCGTGGTGGAGAAGATACATATCCTTCTCGCCTATCTCTGGGAAATTATAAACCCTCTTGATTTCCATAGGCTCTGTTTCTACCCACTTACCGTCCTCAATATAGCTTCCCTTTGCGGAAACCTCACGAATATTGATTTCAGGGTTAAAGTTTGTTGCAAACGGATAGCCGTGGTCGCCTGCATTGCAATCGAGAATATCAATATAATTGATTTCATCAAACTGGTGCTTCTGTGCATAAGCTGAGAAAACACCTGTTACGCCTGGGTCAAAGCCACTGCCTAAGAGAGCAGTAATTCCTGCCTCCTTAAATTTCTCACGATATGCCCACTGCCACTTATACTCGAACTTTGCGGTATCGAGTGGTTCGTAGTTAGCTGTATCAACATAGTCTGTCTTTGTTTCAAGGCAAGCGTCCATAATTGTTAAATCCTGATATGGCAAAGCGACATTTATGACAATATCAGGCTTTTCTTTATTGATAAGAGCGACAAGCTCTGCAACATTATCTGCGTCAACCTGAGCAGTTGTAATTTTTGTTTTTCCACCATCAAGCTTTTCCTTGAGTGCGTCGCACTTAGATTTTGTACGGCTTGCTATACAAATTTCCTCAAAAACCTCTGAATTTTGGCAGCACTTATGAACTACTACGCTTGCAACACCGCCTGCACCAATTATCAATGCCTTTGACATTTTGATTACCCCCTAAATTTATCCTAAAGCTTCTAATACATAATTTGGCAAAGCAAAGCTACCCTTATGAAGCTCTGTATTATAGTATCTTGTCTTTAATCCACGCTTATTCCATGCATCTGCATCAAGGTCTTTTATCGGGTCGAACTTCTTTGAAGCAAAGCCAAACAGCCAATGACCTGACGGATAGGTTGGAATATGTGCCTGATATACCCTTACTATCGGGAAAAAGTCCGCTATCTTCTTATGAGCAAGACGCATAGCCCTTGCATAAACTGAATAATATGGGCTTTCGTGCTGATTTACAAGAATACCGCTCTCATTGAGAGCCTTATAGCAGTTACCGTAAAATTCCTTTGTAAAAAGTCCCTCTCCAGGACCTACCGGGTCGGTTGAATCCACTATAATTAAATCATACTGATTTTCACAGCTACGAACATATCTCAAGCCGTCATCAATATGTATAGTAACCTTTTTGTCGAGAAGCTTGCCTGAAACATCAGGTAAATATTCAAGACAGGCATCTACAACCATTTTATCTATTTCGACAAGGTCTATATGTTCTATATTATCATATTTTGTAAGCTCGGCGGTTACTCCGCCGTCACCTGCTCCGATAACAAGAACATTTTTAATATTCGGATTAACGGAAAGTGGAATATGTGTTATCATTTCGTGATATATAAATTCGTCCTTTTCGGTCAGCATAATTCTGTCATCAAGGATAAGAATTTTACCAAACTCGGGAGTAGAAAAAATTTCTATTCTCTGATAGTCTGATTCTGCCGCATAAATCTGCTTATCACAGCGAATCGAAAAGCGGACATTATTCGTCTGCTCTTCAGTATACCAAAGTTCCAAAAAATCAACTCCTTAAAAAATATCTGCAAATAAATTATACCACACTTATTTGGAAATTAAATATTATATAAGTAAATTTTACTAAAACATTATCAAAAAATCATTTCAGAACATTCAGCTTTTCTGTGTTCATATCTTCTGTGCCGAGAAGTGTTGCACCCTTTTTCTTGGCATAAAGAATATAATCGAGCGAATCTTTTGTTACCAGCTCACCTGGAGCAAGAATAGGTATTCCAGGCGGATAGCACATAACAAATTCCGCACAAACCTTGCCGACAGTTTCTTCTATTGGAAGCTGTACCTTTTCATTATAGAATGCGTCCTGCGGAGAACATACTACTATTGGCTTTATATATTCGTGGTCGAGCAAGCCTGCACTTGTCTTGGAATAAAGACGCTTAATCTCTGAAAGTGCCGCAACAAGTCTTTCGACCTCTAAAATTCTATCACCGACAGAAATTATCGCAAGAATATTGCCAATATCGCCAAATTCAATCTGAATTTCATACTTGTCACGAAGTAAATCATAGACTTCTATTCCTGCTAAACCAATATCTCTTGTATGTATAGAAAGCTTTGTCGGGTCAAAATCGAAAACTGTATCTCCGTTAATAAGTTCACGGGAAAATGCGTAATATCCGCCAAGCTTATTTACTTCACTTCTGCCATAATTTGCAAGCATTGTTACATTTTCGAAAATCCTTTTGCCGTTAAGAGCGAGATTTCGGCGTGAAATATCGAGCGATGAGGTCAAAAGATATGAACCGCTTGTTGTTTGGGTGAGATTTATAATCTGGCGGACATAACCTGCATTCATACTTTCACCAAGCAAAAGTATTGAGCTTTGTGTAAGCGAACCGCCTGTTTTGTGCATACTTACAGCAGACATATCTGCTCCGACACGCATAGCCGCAAGGGGCATATAGTCGCCAAAATAGAAATGTGTTCCATGGGCTTCGTCAACAAGAACTTTCATTCCTGCCTTATGGGCAATCTTGACGATTTCACGAAGATTGGAACATACACCGTAATAGGTTGGGTTATTGACTATAACAGCCTTTGCGTCAGGATTTTCGTTAATGGCTCTCTGCACATCTTCAACAGCCATTCCAAGAGGTATTCCAAGCTGTGTATTAAGTCCTGGGTCAACATATACTGGAACAGCTCCGCAGACTATAAGGGCATTTATAGAGCTTCTATGAACATTTCTTGGCATTATAATCTTTTCGCCACGCTTACAGACACTCATAACCATAGCTTGTACTGCACTTGATGTTCCGTTCACCATAAAAAAGGCATGAGCTGCACCAAATGCCTCTGCTGCAAGCTCTTGTGCCTCTTTAATAACGCTTACTGGGTGACAAAGATTATCAAGTGGCTTCATAGAGTTGACATCTACACTCATACACTGCTTACCGAGGAAATTAGTCAGCTCACTATTGCCTTTTCCCTGCTTATGACCAGGGACATCGAATGAAACTATTCTATTTTCTTTGTATTCTAAAAGTGCTTCATAAAGTGGAGCGTCGTTCTGTGAAAGACTCATTTCTGCTTACCTCAATCATAAACATTTGTACCGCTGAAAATCTCTATCATTTCCTTGCGGAGATTGTTTGAGATTTCAAGGCGTTCTTTCGGTGGAAGCTCATAAACATCAGTTTTGAATAGATAATTCTTAAGCTCAATTTCTTTAATGAGCATCTGAGTATGAAAAATATTAGATTGATATACATTAACATCAATGGCATCATATCTGCGGAGAGTTTCCTCTCGGATATAGTCCTGAATTGATGTCATCTTATGGTCAAGAAACAGCTTTTTGCCACTTTGGTCACGAGTAAAGCCACGAACTCTGTAATCTATCGTGATAATATCGGAATCAAAGCTATCAATAAGGAAATCGAGTGTATTAAGTGGGGAAATTGTTCCGCAGGTTGATACATCAATATCAACTCGGAATGTTGCAATAGCATTATCTGGGTGATATTCTGGATAAGTATGCACTGTAACATGGCTTTTATCAAGATGTGCCGCAATCTCTTCACGCCATCTGCCACAGTTACAAGATTCGTCTATCGTTTCAGGATAGCCTTTTTCAGAAATAAGCAAGGTTACACTCGCTCCTTGTGGGTCATAATCCTGCTTAGAGATATTAAGCACACTCGCTCCTATCATATCTGTAACATCACAAAGAATATTCGTTAAACGCTCAGAATTATACTGCTCGTCTATATACTTTATATAGTCTATTTGCTCACGCTGAGATTTAGCATAACAAACATCATAGATATTGAAGCTAAGAGTTTTTGTGAGGTTGTTAAAGCCATATAGCTTAAGCCTTTTTTCCAACCCTAACATCACGACCTTTCAGGCAAAATACATCAATTTACTATATCACAAAACCGAGCGGAAAGCAATGACTTCAGAAATAATTTATATAGTTTATACTACAGTGATTGCATAATAAAATATTCAGTCAGCAATAACTTAATGATTATGCCTGAACATTTCGTATATTATTTAAAATGCTTATCTTGACAAGTAATACAAAAATGGTATATATTATATTTGTTGAAATTTTTTATTTTTTCGATAAAATCGGAAAAAATGAAATAAATGGAGGGATTTATAATGAAAAAGGTACCTTTTATCACTAAGGAACAGGCTGAGGAAATTGCAAAAAAATATCCTACTCCTTTCCATATATATGACGAAAAAGGCATCAGAGAAAATGCCAGAAGACTTTATGACGCTTTCTCTTGGAATAAAGGTTTTAAGGAGTTTTTCGCTGTAAAAGCTACTCCTAACCCTACAATTCTTAAAATCTTGAAGGAAGAGGGTTGCGGTACAGACTGTTCTTCCTACACTGAGCTTCTTATGAGCAAACGCTGTGGCTTTGATGGCTCAAATATTATGTTTAGCTCTAATGATACTCCAACAAGCGAGTTCAGATATGCTAACGAAATCGGTGCAACAATAAATCTTGACGATATTACTCATATTGACTTCGTTAAGCAGGCTTGTGGAAAAATTCCTGAAAGAATTTCCTGCCGATATAATCCGGGCGGAAAGTTCTCTATTGCTAATACTATTATGGACAACCCTGGCGATGCAAAATACGGTCTTACAAGACCACAGATGACAGAAGCTTTCAAAACTCTTAAAGAGCTTGGTGCCAAAGAATTTGGTATTCACGCATTTCTCGCAAGTAACACTGTTACAAATGAATATTATCCTATGCTCGCAAAAATCCTTTTCACAACTGCTGTTGAGCTTGCTAAGGAAACAGGCGTTCATATCGGATTTATCAACCTCTCTGGTGGTGTCGGAATCCCTTATACACCAGATAAAGAGCCTAACGATATTTATGCTATTGGTGAGGGTGTTCGCAAAGCATATGAGGAAGTTCTTGTTCCTGCCGGAATGGGCGATGTAGCTATCTATACAGAGCTTGGACGCTTTATGCTTGCACCTTATGGACATCTTGTAACAAGAGCAATTCATGAAAAGCACACACATAAGGAATATATCGGCGTTGATGCTTGTGCTGTAAACCTTATGCGTCCTGCAATGTATGGTGCATATCATCATATTACAGTACTTGGCAAAGAGAATGAGCCTTGCGACCATATCTATGATATTACAGGTTCACTTTGCGAAAATAACGATAAATTTGCAATAGACAGAGCGTTGCCTAAGATTGATATGGGTGATTTACTTGTTATACATGATACAGGTGCACACGGCTTCGCTATGGGATATAACTATAATGGTAAGCTTAAATCAGCTGAACTTCTTCTTCGTGAGGACGGCTCTGTGCTTCAAATTCGTCGTGCAGAAACTCCTGATGACTATTTCGCAACACTTGAAGGATTTTGGGATAAAATTTAAAATTCTCTCCCCTTTAGATTTAAACGAGTTTTAAATTCATATTAAATAAAACAAGACGGCACAGCAAGAGAACTAATCTCAAGCTGTGCCGTCTGCTTTATATGGGAATGTTAAATGTAAAAATATGCAAATTAATTTTTAGGCTCAACATAATCAGTATGATTACTACACTTACTTAATATTCTGTTAATCTCATCATACTGTTCATCAGTTATATTTACATAGACTGTTTGGCTTTGTGAACTCATAGAATATCCGTTTATTCTATCACCATCATATGAATATTCCAAGTTTACATTTGTAGATAATGAGCATTGAATAAGATTATCTTTTTCTACATCTACATCTTCTGATATGGCATTGATGATTATATTTGATATTTTGCGTAAATCTGAAATATACTTTTTATCAATGCCAGAATCAGTATAATTAACATTATATCTTTTAAGTGTTCCATCTACTGATGGATTCATCATAAGGTCTTCGTCACCAACATTATCATTGTAATATTCAAGTGTAAAATAGTTATCTTTATTCTTCAAATCTGAAAAATCCAGTCTGAAATATTCAGCACTACTTTCATTTTTCTTTACTGTATCTACTATATTATCTTTGATAAGTTTAGACATTGTTTTATCAAGGTACTTATTGTATGTCTTTGGAGTAATTTTAGCATCTATAAGATAATGCTGAGAAAAGCTATTCATACCAACATAACCTATTGTTACTATGCTTGTAGTATTATCTATATTATAATTATTATAAATATCATTATCTCTATAGCTTAGCATATTCTTATCTTCATTACTTGCTGAATTAAATTCTTCTTTATATATTTTCCAAAGTTCATTTAATTCATCTTTTGAAAAATCAATATTTGAAGTATCAATATTTATTGATTTTAATTCTTTATCCGTTGGTAAGCTATATATTGCATTCTCATATTCTTTGTTTTTATGAATATATGAATCTAATGATAAATTCTCACTTCCACCAAGTTTATTTATATTGACATAAACTCTTCTCTTAATATCTCTGCCTGATGAGCAATAGAATATTACATCATAATAAATATAATTTTCACTATAGAATTTACTAAAATTATCTTCTTTAACTTTTTCTACAGTTTCTACCAATGATGATTGCATACACTTAATAAGTTCTTTATCATCAAATTTAATATTCTCGGTTTTATATTTATAATAGTTATCATTAATATATACAGTGTTTAAATAATTATTATCATATAAAATGCTAACTGATGAAATTTCTGATGGTTCTGGAATATCATTTAGTATAAAGTTTCTTTCACTTACACAGGCAATAATAAATATCGCATTAGCTAATATTGCAATGAGATAAAATGGTATAGAAATGAGAAGTTTTTTAGCACTCTTTGTTGTTATCAGCTCATACAAGAAATATGCAAGCAAAGAAACTAATATTCCTATAAGCCAAAACTCAGTATAAACTTTCAAACCACAAGCAAGATTAAAGCTGATAAGTAAAAGTGGGATTGAGCCAAGAAGTATTCTTACAACTGGTTGAACGCCCTTATATGCTGCACTCTTACCTGCTGATTCTGATTTTCTGAATTTATGAATGAAAAAGCCAATTACAAAATAGATTATTGCTAAGATTAAACTATACCATTGAGTTGAGGCGTTCAAAATAGGTGTTGTTTTCTCTATTAAAAATGAATTATTATATATAAATGGTGCGAAAATTATATTATTATAAATATCTGTCAAAGACATAAATGAAACATCTGTAATCTTAACTGATGTATTTATTGCTGTTGTATACAAGAGAATTATAACTCTTGGCAAGAACATTATTATAAGAGTTATAATAATATTTGTAAATATAGTCCCTGAAAGACCTTTTGCTAAGAGAGCAATTGAAGCTACCAACATAGCTAAGATTATTGAAGATATTATTGTCGGCCAGATAAACTCTATGTTTATTACGGTTTTTAATGAAAGTGCATAGATAGTAAACGAAAGAAGTGTACTTACAACTACTGTAACTATACTCCATATAAGTGCAGTAACGGTATATGTAAGATAAACACAGGTTTTACTTAATGGAATAGAATGATAAAAATCTGATGCTTTTCTTATATTCATAAAGTTAAAAAGCAAAAATATCATAACTATCGGCATTATATATTGTATTAAAAATATTGGCATTGAAAATGTAGCAATATCTATTGTAAAGTATGGTTGGGCTTTAAGTGTATCATAATCCATAGATGCATATGAAATAAGCCTTAACAACGGATAGCCACATGATGCTAAAACAGAAATTATCGCGAAACATATTCCCACAACCCTTGTCTGCTTGATTCCTTCGAGCATAAGTGCAGGACTGAAAAATTTATTTCTTTTCATTTTTCTCTTCCTCCTTTTCAAATACATCTTCAAATTTATATCCCATCTCGCCCATTTCAAAGATAAATACTTCTTCAAGTGAGAGCGGAAGTATATCAAGGATAATTGGTTTAAAGCCTGAAAGAATTTCTATAACCTTATCTTTATCACCACGAATAATAGAATTTGATACCACACCGGTTTTCTTAAAGTCGAGAACTTCTATTCCATTATCTGTGAATAGTTTTTTGTCGTAATCAATATTAAACGCAGCTTGAATCTTGAAAAGTGAAGTTTTGAGATTTTGAACATCACTTTCAAAAACAACTCCACCCTTATGCAAAAGTGTAAGCTGGTCGCAGGTGTCCTCAAGCTCTCTCAAGCTATGGCTTGTGATAACGGCTGTTGCCTGACGCTCGCATATGTCATCAAAAATCAAGTTTTTGACAAGATTTCTCATAACTGGGTCTAAGCCATCAAAGGTTTCATCAAAGAACAGATACTTTGTCTGACAAGACAAGGCACAAATTATAGCAGCTTGTCTTTTCATACCCTTACTGAAGCTTGCAATCTTCTTTTTGGGGTCAAGTCCGAATTTATCTACAAGCATTTTATATCTTTCAAAACTGAAATTCGGATAGCAAGCATTATATAATTTAGCCATTTTATTTAATGTTGCCTGAGATATAAAATAAAGTTCATCTGGAACAAAAACAAAATCACTTTTTGCTTCTTGATTTTCCCAAACCGGCTTTTCGTCTATGCTGATTTTACCCTCATCTGGCTTATAAATTCCTGTGATAAGCCTTAAAAATGTACTTTTACCAGCACCATTACTGCCAACAAGACCATAGATGCAGCCTTCTGAAATTTCACAATTCATATTTTTTAATGCAATAAAATCATCAAATTTTTTTGTTACATTTTCAACTTTAATCATTATGTTCCCCTCCATAAAATAATTTTACTTTATCAATAATCTCATCTATTGTCATACCTGAGAGTTTGAGTTTTTCTACAATAGCTTTTAATTCTGAATTTGATGTTGACATAAGCTTTTGCACTACTTCCTTTGCATTACATGAAACATATCTTCCTACTCCTGGTACAGAATAAGTAATTCCCATTCTTTCAAGCTCATTATACGCCTTTTGAACTGTATTAGGATTTGTACCACATTCTCGTGAAAGATTTCTGACAGATGGAATCATCTCATCTGATTTTAAAACTTCAGTAACAACTAAGTTTTGTATCTGTTCAACGATTTGTTCATAGATAGGTTTATGACTCATCTTATCTACAACAACTAACTTTTCGTACATATTTACTCCTCCTTTTCTGTAAAATAGGTGTATTAACTATGTTAGTACAGTTATACACCATAAACCCATTTTTGTCAATAGCTAAATGAAAGCTTTTTAATAATTATATATAGTGATTACATCTACTCATATGTATATTTATAAGTGATTTTGCAAATTGCAGACAAAATATTATAAAATTCGACATTATTATAGTATAATACATACAAGGAGGTATATTATACTATGGTAAAAAGAATTACTGTAATATTTTTAATCTCATTGCTTTTAATATATCCTCTTAACAATCTTTTAAATACCTCTGCAAAATCCAACAATGAAAACTATATCTTAAGAGGCTTTTCATATGGTTTCTATAAAATTATAAATAACAGAAAGGCTACCTGCACTTCTATTACAAGTCAAGGTGAAGAAACTACCATATTTTGCAAAAGCGATTACGAAATCTCTAAGACTGTAACATCTCTATCATATCTTTACATACTTGTTAATTCTGAAGAATATAACACAATATTTACAATTTTAAGAAATGGCTCTGTTGACACATCATATATTCCTGAGAATAATATTATTCCATCAAGCTTTACTGCAAATGACGATTACATATTTTTTATAAGCAATGACGAAAGCTATACTATTTCTATCAAAAGGAATACCCTCGAAACTACCACAAGCTTCTTTTCAGAAAAGGTAAAAAAGCTATTTTGCTATAATGAAAAAGTTTATGCCATTACCGCAAGCTCTTTATATCGCCTTGATAATCCAAATATTCCAATTAAATGCGATATTCCATCTTTTAATGATTTAGAACCTGTTTTCTATGACAATATCTTCATAGATGCAAATGGCAAGGTCTATTCTTTTAGTTTTGACAATGGTTTTAAATACATAAAAACACTTAATTACAAAAAAGTGTTTATACTTAATGATATTTATTATGGAGTAAGTGGAAATCATATAAATAAGTTATCTGAAAATAGCTCAATAACAAGCAGATATAGCTTTTCGGAAAATATTGATGACATTGCTGTGAATGGAAATAAAATTGCCCTGCTTAGTTCTGAAAATGTAAAACTTATTACTGAAAAGGATTTTAAGCCAATAGAAAATTCAAGCACAGAAAGCTCTAATCCAATATCAAAACCAAGTTTTGATGGCTTTACCGACTATGAAAATGATGACAATTACATAATAGTTCCACAAGGTACAACTATCGCTATACTACTTAAGAAGCATATAAATTCTGCAAAAAATTCAAGTCTTATATTTTATGACAATAAAAAAAGAAAAATATCTTCTGGCAATCTTGGAACAGGATTTTCACTTGAATATTACGAAAATTCCTTTTTGAAATATAAATATACAATTATAGTTATGGGAGATATAACCGGAGAAGGCTCTGTCAACACTTATGATAAAAGAAGACTTACAGATTATCTGCTTGGAAAACTTGAATTAACCTCTGCACAAAAATATGCAGCTAATTTAGACGCAAACAACTTAATAGATTCTATTGATTTATTACTACTCAATCGCCTTATATTACAATAAATTGCACAAGGTTTATATTAAAATCTTGTGCAATTATTTTTTATTCAATTTATTTTTTAATTATAGGTATTGACAAGTTGATTTCTGAGCATTATAATATAACTAACATATGAACAATTGCTCATATGTTTAAAGAATAGATTAGGAGTGTGTTCCCCTATGGATAATAACGAATTAAATAAAAACTTTGAGGAATGTGTTTCTTGCAACGATAAGGATACTTGCGAAGAAGTTTGTATTCATACTGATGCTGTTGTAAGAGCAAAAAATAATACACCTGACCTCGATATTCTTTTCTCTCTTGCAGAACTTTTTAAAATGTTCGGTGATACTACAAGAATCAGAATTATGTGTGCTTTATTTGAAAATGAACTTTGCGTATGTGATATTGCCGAAGTCCTTGGTATGGGACAATCAGCCGTTTCACATCAGCTGAGATTACTAAGAACTGCTAATCTTGTAAAGGTAAGGCGTGATGGTAAATCATCTTTCTATTCACTTGATGATGAGCACATACAGAAAATTTATGAGCTTGGTTTAGACCATATTTTAGAAAAAAGAAAGGGAACTTGATTATGAGTACAATAACAAGAAAATATACCCTTGAAGGTCTGGATTGTGCAAACTGTGCTATGAAAATTGAGGATGCTATTACAAAAATTGATGGTATTGAGAATGTTTCTGTTGTTTTTGCAACAAAAACACTTTCCCTTAAAAGTGGTCTTGATGAACATGAGCTTTTCGACACATTAAAAAAAACAATAGATTCCGTTGAAGATGGCGTTACTCTCATAGAAAAAACTAAAGCTCATAACGAACATCACCATGAAGACGGTAAACATTGCGGTTGTGGTCATGAACACCACCACGAACACCATGAGCATGAACATCATCACGAAGATGGCGAACATTGCTGTTGTGAGCAAGAATATCACCACGAACATCATAATCATAGCCATTCTCATAACAAAACAAGAAAATATACTTTACAAGACCTCGATTGTGCTAATTGTGCTATGAAAATCGAGGAGGCTATCGCAGGACTTAATGGCGTTAATAATGTTATTGTTACATTCGCAACAAAAACTCTTGCACTTGAAAGCAATCTTAATGAAAAGGAACTTTTTGATACTCTCCAAAAGACAATAGATTCTGTTGAAGATGGTGTTACTCTTATTGAGCAGAAAGCCACTAAAGAAAACCAATCGGAGAAAAAAAACTTTAACAAGGATAAACTGATACTCATTGAAACAGGTATTGCAATCGCTTTAACGGCAATAGGCTTGGCAGTTTCTTCTTTTGTTTCACCCGAATGGATTGGTAAAATTATAATTGCTGTTGGTGTATGCTTCTCTGGATATAGAGTAGTCATTAAAGGTCTAAAAACACTCTGTAAGTTAAAGCTTGACGAAAATGTACTTATGATGATTGCTGTTGTTGCTTCATGTGTACTTGGCGAGTTTTTCGAGGCTGCCGCTGTTACAATCCTTTTCAATATCGGTGAATATATCGAAGATAAGGCTGTCAGCAAGTCAAGAAAAGGTATCGAAGCACTTTCTATGATTCGCCCTGATAAAGCACATTTACTTAAATCTGATGGAACTATCCTTACAGTAGACGCCGAAGAAATTCAACCTGATGATATAATTATTGTAAACCCATATGAGCGTATTCCTCTTGACGGTATCATAATTGATGGCGAAAGCTCTCTCGATACTTCTGCTCTCACTGGAGAAAGCATTCCAAGAAATATTGCAAAAAATTCAGATGTTATGTCTGGTATGATGAACCTTGAGGGTGTTCTTACTATAAAGGTAACAAATTCTTGTGAGGACTCCGCAGCATCTCGTATTCTTAAACTTGTTGAAGAAAGTGCCGCGCAAAAGGGCAATTCTGAAAAATTCATAAGCCGTTTTGCAAAGGTATATACTCCGATAGTATTTTTAATGGCATTAGTTCTTGCTGTAGTTCCTCCTCTTATCGGCTTAGGTGACTTCACAACATTTATAAATCGTGCATTAGTATTCCTTGTTGCATCTTGCCCTTGCGCATTGGTTATCAGCGTTCCGCTTGGTTTTTACTCTGGAATAGGCTCTGCATCTAAAAACGGTGTTCTTATAAAGGGTGGTAAATTTATAGAAGCAGTTTCTAAGGCTAATACTGTTGCTTTTGATAAAACCGGTACACTCACAAAGGGTGAACTTGCTGTTGCTAATGTTAAGCTTCTTGGCAAAATGTCTAAAGATGAAGTTCTTGCTATTGCGGCTTCTGCTGAGGAATATTCCTCTCACCCATCGGCTCTTGCTATTAAAAGAGCTGCTGAAAAGCTTCATAAGGTTTCACTTACTGACCACAAAGAAATTGCTGGCAAGGGCGTTTCTGCACAATATAATGGCAAGGCTATTCTCTGCGGAAACAAAAAGCTCTTTAATGACAATAATCTAAAAAGTGGCATAATATATCTCTCTGTCGATGGAAAAATTGTTGGTGAAATCGAAACAAGTGATGAAATTCGTGCAGACACAAAAGAAACCCTTAACAAGCTCAAGGCTTTAGGCATTGAACATATAGTAATGCTTACAGGTGACGGCGAAATTGCTGCAAAGAAAATTGCTGATGAATGTGGTCTTAATGAATTTAAACATTCGCTTATGCCTGAAGAAAAGGCAAGCACTGTTAAAGAGCTTCAAAAGGACGGAAAGGTCATCTTCGTTGGCGATGGAATAAATGATGCTCCTGTGCTTGCTGCTGCAGACTGCGGCTTCGCTATGGGACTTGGCAGTGATGCCGCTATTGAATCAGCTGATGCTGTTCTCACAAACGGAACCTTGGCAAAATTGCCTACTGCAATTAAAATAAGCAGAAGTGCTATGAAAACAGTTCGCTTTAATATTGCTTTTGCACTTGCACTTAAAGCTATTGTTCTTATACTTGCTGCGTTTGGATATGCACCTATGTGGATTGCCGTTATAGCTGATACTGGACTTTCAGTTCTTACTGTTCTCAATGCTGCAAGACTTCTTAAAAAGAAATATTAAGTTAATTTCAAAATTTAACAATAATTCAAAAGGACAGCACCGTTATTAGTGCTGTCCTTTTTCTCACCTCCAATAGTAGCCTTACAGATTAAAAGGGAATAAAACACATTTCTGTGTCTAAAATCTAAAGGCACTATGTAGAATTAAGATAAATATGTATAAAGTTGACAATCAATATTATTTGCTTGAATTGAACTGAAAAATGTTGATTTTTGTTTTAGTTTGTGATACAATACTTTTGTGGACGCAAGTCAAGTGTATACATATTTATAAATTATAGGATACGAGAGATTAAAATTTACATTTTAAAGCAGTTGAACTTTAAAGTTATGATTATGATTTCTTCGGGAATATAGGGAGATTCATTCAACCGACTGCATCTTCAACTACTTCTTTAAGGTGTATAAGCTCTAAATTATTTTTATTGCATAATTCTACAAGCTTCTTTGCCCTTTCCTTCTCAAGAAATACATCTGAGATAGAAATAAGAATAATATTTGTCGATTTAAGGCAAACAGCTATTCCATAAGCAACATAGCTTCCAAATTCACAATTTTGCAAATTCTCCTTAATAACCTTATATATATACATTTTAATCTCCCTTTTCAGCTTTATTCGCTGTCCTATGACTTTATTATATCATTAAAAATCATTTTTGATTGTTGCTTGTGAAATAAACACAATTCGCATTGAATCAAGCATTGCTTGACTAAATATATCATTTATAAATTAAGAAAGGATTTTAATTATATGAATATTGCAATATGTGATGATAATCTTTTAGATAGAGAACTGATTGTAGATTTACTTGAATGTTATTTCTTTAATAAATCTATTTCTTATAGCATAGACCAATATGAGAATGGTGATAACCTTATCTATGAAATTGAAGATGGACACCCTTACGATATAGTAATTCTTGATATCTTTATGGGAAAACTTCTGGGAATTGAAGTAGCTAAAAATCTTAGAAAGCTTAAATTTAATGGAGAAATCATTTTCTTGACAGCAAGTTCTGACTTTGCTGTCGATAGCTATGATGTAAATGCTGGAGGATATATACTAAAACCTATTTCATATAACAAGCTAAAAAAAGTTATTGACAAAGTAACTCTAAAGCTTGGAACAAACAGCTATTGCGTAAGGCAAAGAAGTAATTTCTTGCTTATTCCATATAATGAAATTGTTTATATAGAAAGCAATAACTCAAAATGTATTCTACACAGAAATAATGGTGAAAAATATAATATCTATAAAAAGCTTAATGAAATTGAATCGGAACTCAATGATTCTCGCTTTTTAAGAAGTCATCAAAGCTATCTCGTTAATATGGATTATATAATTGAGGCTGGAAATCAATTTCAACTCTCTACGGGAGATGCTGTTCTTATCAGACAACGACATGTTAAAGAAATTCGTAATCAATATCTTAAATATAACGAAAAACATAATACTCATATGACTTCAATTTCTAATTGATAGACTTAATTATCTTAAAATAATACTATAAATCTATATGATAAAGGAGAATAGTTATGATTTTAGAAAATTTTTATGCTAAAATCGGCGGAAATTATAATGAGGTTTTAGAAAGATTATTAAGCGAAAAACGCATAACAAGCTTTGTAATACGCTTTTTAGATGATAATAGTTTTGAAACGCTATGTCAATATCTTGATAATAAGGATTATGATTCTGCGTTTAATTCGGCTCACAATCTAAAAGGATTAGCACAAAATCTTGGATTTACGAAATTAGCGAAATCTTCAGAAAAATTAAGCAATGCTCTGCGTTCTGATAATCAAGATGTTTTAATGACATCTCATACTCTTATCAATGATGTAATAGCTGACTATAAAGAGGTTAAAGTTGCTATTAAAAAATTAAAGAAACAATTAAAATAATTTTTCTTTTAATTAACAATCCTGATGAAATGGTAAATAAGAAAAATGGATGTGGTATAGGATTTATGTTTGTTTCTATTACAGTAGAAAAATATAATGATATAGTTTGTTTTCATAACTCTGTAAGTGAGTTTTATTTTAAGATTATGATGAAAATAACATAAAAATATGCAATAGGACTATCAATATCCTATTGCATATTTTTTATTATTCGAGTTTTATAAACTGTTTTTTAAAAAATTATACGAACAAAAAATACTATGACATACTAAATCCACATTGCTTCTATGGTAATCCAAAATATAGGCATAGGAAGCACTATAGACTCGTCTTAGATGTTACAAACGTAACCTCCAATAAAATACCATCATCAGAGTAAAAACAAGCCTTGAGGATTTGTTTTTGGTATAATTTTTTTCTTTCTAAAATAAAAAAATCCGCCTGACATTTATACCTGTCATGCGGATTTTTTGAGGTGATTTGGAAATGTATATTTTCCAAGAAAAAAGCCCTTACCTATTGGTAAAGGACTTTTACTATGGTCGAGGTGACCTTTATAAGTGGCTTAAATGCTGACTTAATCGCAATTGACTGCGGTTTTGACGGCGATTTTTTTATTTTCAGGCGATTTGCAGGTTGTTTGATTTCATATATTCGTCAGCAATCGCAAGGTGCTCGTTTTTGAACTTTTCAAAGACAGAGCAGTAAACATTCAGCGTGATGTTTATGTCCGTGTGTCCTAAAAGCTTTTGGAGTACCTTTGCAGGCATTCCGCTTTCAATACACCTCGTTGCGTATGTATGCCTGAGTGAATGTAAATCTACCCTGCCGTACACCGAGCTGTCAAGAATGTCGTAATTCTTAATCACATTTGAGTAAACGTAGTTGACTTGGTTTGATGTGACAAGCCTGCCGTTACTCGAAGTAAACAGCATACCTCTTTTTCTGCCGCCTAAACATTCTTTCAAAAAGTCTGCAACATCATCGCTGATAAAAAGCGTTCTCATACCTGCGGCGGTTTTGGTATCGTTGATTACGGTGTTTCCAAATTCGCCTCTCGATACGGTTTTACTGACATTTATTGTTTTGTCGGTTAGATTGATATCCTCTGCCGTGAGGGCACAACACTCGCCGATTCGCATTCCCGTAAACATTGACAAAAGCATTATGTCGCCGTAGTGTATGTCCTCGGTTTTCAGCACATTCAAAAGCCTTATCTGCTCGTCAACCGTCAAGGCTCTGACAGGAATTTGCTTTTTTCTCGATTTTGGGCACTTGATGTCGCTCAAAGGATTGCTCTCAATGAGTTTTTTGCTAATTGCTTTTACAAATACTGCTCCCAAAAGCTGATACATCTTATTTATGCTCGACTGGGAATAATCAAGCTTTACCTTGAAAAAACCGACTATATCGTCCTCGGTGACTTCCGTAAGCTGCTTATCAGAAATATCGGAGAGCATTTTCAGAGTTTCCATTTTGCGGTCATAGGTTGACTGCCTGATTTCATTCAGGGCAAGCTGTTCCTCTATCATCTTTTCGGCAAGCTGATGAATTGTTTTTATCTCAACCTTGTTACGGTTGCGCTTTTCGAGGTTGCCTGAGAGAGCCTGAATTTGCAGCTCACGCATTTTGTCCTTGACGATTTTCTTCGTTTTTCCGTAAACGGTGCGGCGTTCCTTTTCACCGTCGATTGTCAAATAAACCTGACCTGCAAAGCGCTGACGGCTTTCTACAAAATATATTGAGCCGTTGCCGTAGGTTTGTTTTTTCTTTGTGTCTTTAGCGTTTATTGTAATCCGTCCTTTCAAAACCTAAAGACAGCTTATCGTTATCCGACTGTATTTATAATACTCCAAAAGCGATAAGCCGTCAACAGATTTTCGCCTTATTTTATACTCTGCGCTTGCTGCTCCATTCTATAAAAGCCTGCTCACTGACCTTGAAGTTTTTGCCGACTCTCACCAACGGAAAATCAGCCCTCATCATAATGTTTCGGGCAGTCGGCAAACTGCATCCGAGTGCCTCGGCAATCTCTTTTGTGCCTAAAAATTTTATTTTTTCATCCATTTTGATTTCCTCCCTAATTACCGTACAAGCAGTCGGTTTCCATAGTGTCAATTGAGTTGTAGAGAGTCGTAAGCAGATAGGCTCTCATATTTTTGATTTTGCTTTTATTCTTTTCAAGCGAGCTTATTACATATTCGATATGCTCGGCTGTTACCATTGACAGTCGTTTGCGAACAGACTGTATGGGGATTTGCCGTTTGTTAATCCGAACAGTATCACTTGCGTAACAGTAAGTGTCTGTCATAAGTCTGACAATTTCGTCGAGCACACTGCCGTAATCACGCTCCGCCAGTACATCATATTCAATTTGGAATTTTATTTCATTCTCAACCTCGTCATAGTCGATTGATAGATTGGTATTACTCCTATCGGTATTATTAATTTCAGTTTTATTTCCTGCTGATTTTCCGCAGTCAGGTACACTTAATTTTTGCACTCTGCAAAGCGTATTTTCCGCACTCTTGAATGAGGCTTCTTCGCTGTCAATAAAGTTATCAACATAAATAATGTCAGGCTTGCCTTTGCCCTGCCTTAGCCTATGTATAAGCTTGAAACGTTCAAGCTCACGAAAAAGCTTCGTAGCCTTGTCATGACTGCATTTCAGCTTTTGACAGACTTCGTTGTTCGTAAAGTACACAATCGTCCTGCCGTTTGAGTCAGTCATACTGTTCTGCTCCGAAAGCATTCTGCGGTCAAGCAACAGCGAGTAGAGCAGCTTTGCACCGCACGACAAGTCTATATATGCATCATCAAAGAGAGCCTTTGGCAGTTTGATAAATTTGGATTTCATATGTTACCTTCCTTTTCTTATTTTTTCCGGGGTTTTAGGGGTATCCACTAACGAGCTTTTACTGTTTTATCCGCTTGTGGATACAAACAGTCTGCTCGCTAAGATTTGTCATAGGTTTCCTTGGTTTACTTTTTTCTTTCTCTCTTTCGAGTACTGACACATTGAAAATAAGCGTTTTTCATTGTTTAGATTCACTTCCTTAGAAAATAATTTGTTAATGAATTTTCTCGAATTTGATAAAGAAAATTAAAAATATATTTCTTTATCCCCTTCACTTGTATGGACAAAATCAGTATTTTTGAGGGGGTGTTTTTTCAAAAATTTCAAAATACCCTCTCACTTATTTGGACAAACATAGGCGTTTTGTCAGGGTATTTTTGAAAATTTTTTACTTTTGTGTTTTTAAAAAATGAATTTTCCGTTTTCGTTTGATATTTAAATAAATATATCCCTCTACTTATTTTGAGTGGGAGAGCCTGAAATTCAACCCATGTTCTAAAAAATTTATCCCATATAGAAATTGCAGAAAATAAACTTACCCATATTAAAAATTGCAAAAAAATAACACCTGCCTTACAGCAAGTGTTGGGTTAATAGTTTTATGCAGTTTTGCACTATCGGTAAAACATATAATTCTTTGGCTACCCTAAAAACGACATACCGTAATTTGCAGAACAAAAATAAATTATAGATTTTAGTACGTAGCTTTTAAGAAATACAGCTCCGTTTTTAACTAATTATGTTAGTCATATTCCCGTTCTTTTTTTGGTATAAATCGCCAATATTTGTTGATTTATGCATTGAAATATGCTATATTATAATAGTATATTTTCAATAGTTGCATTTGACGAAACAATATGATGTTTAGTAGATTTCGACATTGAATAAGTTGATAAAAAAAGAATTTACGATTATGTAGGTGTCAGCCGTAATAACATTTTCGCTTGGGCGGAACATTACAAAGCAAAAGCAGTATATAAGAAAATATTATATCTTTTTTATTATTCATGCCAGAGTTTATAGACATCATAATCATGAAATAGATATAAGAATGACAACTGAGAATTGTCAATAACTTGAGCTAACTAATCAGGAGGGTTCTCAACTTTGAATAACACATTAATTAAACAATACATTGATTCTCATCCGATTAAGGTTGTACCTAAACTTGATCTTGCTGCAGAAAAACTTGAATATGACAGAATCGTTCAGTGTCAAAAACGCACAGAAGCTAAGCCTGAAGAACTTTGTCGTGCTTTTTTATTAACAAAACTAGTTAACGAACTCGGTTATGCTCCCGAAAAAATTGAAATTGAACATGAGTATACTGCCGGTCGTCCTCACACAATAACAAGTCGCATTGATGTAATTGTAAGAGATGCAAATGGTGATGCATTCTTGTTTATTGAAGTTAAAAACCAAGAGGAATATGCAACCATAGATAAGGATAGTGTTATTGAAGAACAACTTTTTAAGTTAGCAGGCATGGAGCGAACTGAAGGGCATGATGTTAAATACTTAGTCCTATATACTACTAACGATGCAACAGGCTCGATAACAGATGAATGTATTATCATAGATAATAAAAAACATTCTTCTTTCGCGGATTGGGTGACTTCCCGTGACTATACCAATACTATTCCTGCTCGTTATGGCAAAGCACAAAAGACACCTTATGTGAAATCATCAGTAAAAGACCTCGAAACAGATTTTACCAATGAAATGTTGAATCAGCTGCAGTCTGATTTACACAATGTTTTATGGGGCGGAGGCGGCACAGATGATAATGAAGTGTTTGCATCTTTAACCAATCTAATTCTTGCAAAAATTCAAGATGAAGATGAGAAAGAAGATGGCGATACATATGATTTCCAATCTATGACCTTTGCCAAAGACGGAGATGAAGAATTTGAAACAAATGAACAGCTCTTTGAAAGAATAAATGAACTTTATCGCCGTGCTCTTAAATCTAAATTGTACATACTTGATGAAAACGAACTAAAAAAATCTTATGTAATAGACACAAAGAAGTTTTCTTTATCTAAGCTTAAATATGCAGTACAAAAGTTAGAAGGGCTTTCCTTTGTTGATGGAAAAAACAGTCTTAGCGGTAAGGATATTTTAGGTGATTTCTTCGAAGGAATCATTCGCAATGGTTTCAAGCAAAGCAAAGGACAATTCTTTACACATATTAATATTGTCCGTTTTATGCTTTATGCTTTGCAAACTGATAAATTAGCAATCAAACGCATTAAAGAGGACAAAGAAATCCCATATATGATAGATCCTTCTGCAGGAAGCGGAACTTTTCTTATCGAATATATGAAATTTATTACAGAGAATATGAAATATCGCAATAGAAACGCTAATGGGTATAATGCAGAACTCGGAACAGCCAGAGCTGTAAAAGATAAGGTGCTTTCTGATTGGTTCTATCCGGATCATCGTGAAAACAAATGGGCTCAAACATACATTTATGGCTCAGAAATTAATTTTAATCTTGGAACTGCAACTAAAGTTAATATGATTCTTCACGGAGATGGTTCTACAAATATTTTTGTTAAGGACGGTTTGCTTCCGTTTTCAAAGTACGAAAAAGAAACTGCGCCAAATGCTATGAAAGGTAGTGATGAAGATGCTTTATATCAAAACAGAGAGGTTAATGGACAATTTGATTTAATTCTTACAAACCCTCCTTTTAGCGTTGAGCTTGACAATGATACAAAAAAGACTGTTAAAAAAGATTTTATGTTTGGTGCAAAGAAGAACTCAGAAAACCTTTTCATCGAACGCTGGTATCAATTACTTAGAGAAAACGGCCGTTTAGCTGCGGTTCTTCCTGAAAGTGTGTTTGATACCACAGAAAATAAGTATATCCGTTTGTTCCTATATAAATACTTCAAAATTAAAGCGGTAGTATCATTACCTCAGCTTGCCTTTGAACCATATACTTCCACTAAAACCAGCATTTTGTTTGCTCAGAAAAAGACAAAGGCCGAAGTTAAAGAATGGAATACACTATGGGAAGAAGCAAGCAGTGATTGGCAAAAATTAAAAGTTAGAGTTGAAAATCTTATTGCTGTCTTTGATGGTAAAAAACAAAAATCAAAACTACCGTCGGTAAAAGCTCTTACACCTGATGAAGAGAAAGATATTATTAGAAGAATGCTGAAATCGTATATCACAATTCGCGATGACGGTTTATCAAGTTCTGAATTGATTTCAAAATATTATTCAGAACTTGAAGAACTCTGTAAGTATGACAAAGATACTAAGGATAGTTTTGGGTTTGTTAATACTTGGTGGGTTTTTGGAGAAGTTGCTTCTAAATCTGATTACTCTATCTTTATGGCTGAGGCTGACAACGTGGGATACAAACGTACAAAACGTGGCGAAAAACAAATGCCTAATGAATTATTTAGAACAGATTCCAATGGCAGAATCTTAATTGATGATGGGGTTAATGATACAATACTTGATTATATGCGTGCATTGCATTGGGATTGAGGTAATGAATATGGACATTCAAACAATAGATATTTCAACTATTAGTGCTGAAAAAACGTTACGTCAAGACTATGACTATCATAAATATCAAACCAAACTCAATGGTTTGATATATTCATTTAGCGAATTATTTGAAATTGTACCCAAATCGAAAATAGCACTTAGTCAATTAAATCAACAATTTCGCTATTGTGAAATAAGTGATGTAGACAAGAATGGTGATGTTTTTCCTCAAATATTAAACTTTGAAGAACGAAATTTGCTACAAGAGAACTACTATAAAAAAATAGAAAAAGGAGATATAATATCAGTACAAGAAGACGATATACTAATATCTAAAATACGCCCGAACCTTAAGAAATATGTTCGCATAACAAAAGAAAATAAAGATATTTATTTTACCTCTGCCTTTATTCACTTAAGAGCAAAAATGATGCCTGAGATTCTATATTATTGTTTCCAAAGTAGCTTTTATGATAGTTTAATTGCTATTTCAAGACAAGGAAAGGGTTATCCAACTTTAAATGAAAACGATCTTAAATTGCTTAAATTTGATAAAATAATGATAGATTTACTATTCAAAAATCAAAAATTAATCAAATCTAAAATTGACAGTATTGAAGAAAGAGTTAGAGAATTAAAAAAGCAACTGCTTAATGAATCGATAATTATTGATAATGTATTTTCTCAAAGATTCGTATTTGATTATACTAAATTTTCAAAATTGAAAAAAATCAAGCAATTTGATTGTAAGCAATCTGATTTTTCCAACAATCCCGACCTTAGATTTAGTGCAAAGTTTCATCGTAATGCAGGCACTTTTGTTATGGAACAACTTAATGCTATTACGGATAAAAAAATTAAACATTTTTTATCTGAGCCAATTGTCCTTGGTGCTAGTATATCTCCTGAAGATTACTCTGATGAAGGTGATTATTACTACATTTCAATGGCTACTATAAAAGATTGGTATTTCAATCCTGAAGGAGCAAGTATCGTTTCGAAAAAATACTCTAATGCCAAAAGCGAAAAGTCAGTTCAAAAGAATGATATTATTTTAGCAAGATCTGGAGAGGGTACCATAGGTAAAGTCGCTCTGATCAATAGTGATGAGATAAATGGTATCTTCGCGGATTTCACTATGCGGATTAGGCTAAAGGACTATAACCCGGAATTTGCTTATTTTTATTTTCGAACAAGTTACTTTCAGTATCTTGTTGAGATATATAAAAAGGGCCTTGGAAACAACACAAATATTTTTCCAACCGTTGTTCAAGAATTCCCAATGATTGATATCCCAATTGAAGAACAACAATGTATTGTAAATGAAATTAAACTTCAAATTAAGAAGCAAGATAAAATAAAATCAGAAATTTCTGAACTTCGTGCAAAAATCGATGAAATTATTGAGGAAACTATAATACGAGGTGAATAAAATTTTCTCAAAAAATATAAAAATGAATGCAAAATACCATACTGAAAATTCTTTGGAGTATGTCAGCAAACTTTGGTCTATTATCATTTGTGACGATAAAAAGCATGTAAACAGTAGCTGATTCCTGATACGGTTTTAGTACCCTCAAAAATCAATTGGCGTAATTGTTGTATGGTTTAATCCTATTGAAAAGTGTTAGGATGCTTTTTGAAATTTATTAAAGTGATGATACCAGCGACAATTAGTGAACTTGTCGGCTTCTATTGACAGCCTTATCATAAACCTCAAAAAAGGTACAAAGCAACGCTGCATATCAGGCTGTAGTAGACGTAGCGGATAAAGAACAGATTGCAAAAATTATAGGCGAAGGTGCAGGCGTTATTGATGAGAAATCTTTGTGCACTTGGGATTCAGAAGATGTTTTAGCTGTCTGCGACTCCTTAGTGAGAGTCCACAAGTCTATTAATAAACTATCACTTGTACCGGAGAGTATCTAAAATATATAATACGGAGGTTTTCAAATGAGTGGTTTGTATCTTAATTATTGTTTTTGTTCATTAACAGATAGTGATACGGACGTGTTTTCTATCGACTACATTAATCATGAACAACTATCCAGTCTAAGAAAAGAATATAAAGATATCTGCTTTTATAGATCAGGAAACGCAATATATTTTTGGTCTCTTAAAAACTCTGATAATGTTTTAGCAGAAAGTCTTTCTACCGTAAAAGTTAATATTAATCCAACTGAGTATCCTAGCGTAGTAAGCAAAATGTTGGAAAATAGAATCTATGATTTATTCAAGACAACAGAGGCATATGATCTTTACTATGAAAAATATTCTCATAATTTAGTTGCAAAGAAGAAGTCACCGATTTATAAAGATGATGCGCTTTGTGTGTTTCAATGTGCAAAGGTATCCACATATTTCTTTCGACAAGATGACAAAATACACTTTGGTTTTTCTGTAAGTTCAAATTTAGATTACTGCTTTAACTGGACTCAAAGAGATTTTGCTAATCACAATATTGACTGTGGAGGTTTATTTGAGAATAAATCTGGAACAGTTGCTGCAAACACTCGTGCATTAACCAGATACAAAGAGGCTAGAGGTTTATCACATAAATTGGATAAGATTAAATTAGATGCGGAGAACAAAGCCAAACAGTTTTCTTTCACTAAAAAAGTTATTAGTTGGTTACAAAAAGGACTTATAGGCCAATTGTATGGAAATATTAAAATCACAAATTGTGTTAACAATTATTTTCCTTATGATAAGGTGTTTGAAAACGAAATAATTGCAGCCCATAAAAAATACTATGCAAACGATCAAGTTATTAGTGGTTTGCCAAGCGTAGCGTTAGAAAAAGTAGGTCCTTACACAGCTGTATCTAATGATACAGTGAGAACCATTACATTAGTTGCTTCTAAGGAATACGAGGGGACACTTAATGTATTCACTAAACAGTTAGCCACAAAAATCAAAAAAATGTTCAGATTAGATTTAAAATATGAATACAGCTGGGTGGAAAAAGAAAGTGTGCAATCTTTCGGAGAAGCAATACTTGATTTAAACACTAAAAATTCCGATCTTGTTATTCTTGTTATAAAAAAAGATTACCGTTATATGAAACCTGCCTTATCGCCATACTATTACTGTAAAGCTAAACTGATTGGACAAGAAGTTCCTACTCAATGTATATGCATTGAAACATTAAAGCACCCTAATGATTTTATATTAGGAAACATATCGTTAAATATTTATGCTAAACTTGGAGGTACTGCTTGGGGAATTGAAAAGAAAGATACTACCAAGCGGGAACTTATTATCGGCATTGGCTCAACTGTGAATTATAATAATCAACAAGTTATCAGTATAGCAAATGTTTTCGATAATTCAGGTGTATATTTAGCAGGAGCGTGTAATCCTATTGTTGAAATAAACAATTATCCTGAGGAATTAGAGAAGCTAATAAGCCAATTGTTTGAGACATTATTGTTGGGAGAATCTGATGTTCATTTAATATTTCACATATACAAATCTGTTGGAAAAAACAGAGAGATTCGTGCTTTAGAAAAAGTTCTTGAACGGTATAAGCACATTAACATCTCGTATGCGTTTGTGCATTTAAACTACGGACATAATTTCAGAGTATACTTTAACGACGGTAAGAATGACTTAAGAAAAGGACAATACATACGACTTAATGCTTTAGAGAGCTTAATGATTGTAAATGATAAAAGTCCTATTCCGCTCAAAATATCAATAGATAAACGATCTAGTTTTAAAGATATTTATTATATTTCTCAACAGGTATTCTTCTTTTCACATCTTTCCGAAAGAAGTTTTATGCCTTCAAAAAAGCCCATAACTATTTTGTATCCTTCAATTATGGCCAACTTAATAGAGAAATTAAAAATAGTTAAAAAATGGGATTATGATAAATTAAGAGTAAAAGGGGTGACAGAGAAATTATGGTTTCTGTGATAACTGCGAAAAAAGATGATATATTGCAAACTTGCTCCCTTGACTCAATGTTCTTGCATTACTATTTAGGATATCCTATGGAAAATTTCAATGCAGATAATTTTACTGGACAAAATCAAATTGCATTCAAAGGGTATTCTAATATAAAAGAGAGTGAAAATTTGGTTAGAAAAGTAATTAATCGTCCTCCTGTAAAAGGAATCGATTACAGCAACAATATTTATTGCTTCATTGGAATACATTTGGCATCTCCGGAAATTCAAATAAAGGAAATTGACGAAAAGTTTAACTCCTTTTCTCTAAAAAACAAATTTGCACTTAGTCTGATTTTTAAGAATTATGACGACCGATTACGTAATACATATGATGAATTTGAGGATGACCCATATCACTTCTTGTTAAACTTGCTTTTTAAATCTTCCAAACTTTCTAAAGATGACGAGAATAAGGTTTTTGATTTATTAGTAAATAACAACAATGCTGATGCAATTGATATTGCAATGTATGATAAACTTTCAAGAAAGTTTACGGCATTTAAATATAATAATATGTCATCCGTCGAACTAATAAAAAATATATTTTATAATTTTCAAGATGCTATTAAGCATTTAACAAATAATCGAAGAAAAAATCATACTGTTTTTGAAATTAATGATGAATATGATGTGCAAGATTTATCCTACTTAATTTTAAGAAGTATATTTATAAATCTTGAATTTGAAAATCCACATTTTAAAATCGGCGGCACTAATTCTAAAGTTGACTTGATGATAGAAAATGAAGGTATTGACATTGAATTAAAAATGATCAAGGCAAAAGATAAAGACGAAAAAGACTTTATTAAACAATTGAAAATAGATTTTATCGATTATGCAGCTTGGAATGAACTAAAGGATCTTATTGTTTTTGTTTATGACCCTTTTAATAAAACAACAAATAGAAATAATTTTTATTCTTTGGAAGGACAGAAAACTATTCGAAATGTTACATACAATGTTCATATAATTGTTTCAAATTAAACATTGTATTCAATGTGCTAAAATGATATAATACTTTCGAAGATATTCAGGGTCTCTGTTTTTCGTTAGCGTTACGCAACGGAGTTTTTAATGTGTGAGGCATATGCTGCGTGATCGCTTTTGCGTTGTCCTCGTATACACGCCTTTATTATTCTGTATATGTCGCAGAAGGTAGAGTTTCCCTGTATATCTTCATCTTTTTGGGGTAGATTATGTTTAAAAGAAGCGATAATGAAATTAAAGAACTATTTAGCATAGCAAAAACACGAACCGATATAGCTGATATGTTAGAGATAGATGAAAAAAGTTTGAGATATTTTTTGTTCGTTTTACGACCTGAAAACATGTATAGGTCTTTCTTTATTTCTAAAAAGAATGGTGGAACAAGACAAATATTTGCACCATCTAAAAAATTGCGTAATATTCAACGTAAATTAGCATATATACTAAATCTAATGTACAAGCCGAAAATATGTGCATACGGGTTTATAAAAAATAAGACTATCCTTGGAAACGCCTTGCAACACACTAAAAAAGCTGAAATTTTGAATATAGATCTAAAAGACTTTTTTAGTCAGTTTCATTTTGGAAGGGTCGTTGGACTGCTATGTTCCAAGCCATATTCAATAGGCAAAGAAGCTGCAACAACAATAGCTCAAATTGCCTGTTTGAACGGTATTTTACCGCAGGGAGCACCCACCTCCCCGGTTTTAACTAATATGTTATGTGTCCCTTTAGATAATCAATTAATGCAATACGCCAAAAAGTATGGACTTGTCTATACAAGATATGCAGATGATATAACTTTTTCATCGTACAATCGGTGCATTAGCGATAATATAATATCAAAGGTTGGAGATAAAATTCTGTTGGATGATTCGTTAAAAAAGGTTCTTGATAAAAACAGTTTAATTGTAAACGATGAAAAAATAACATTTCGAACAAAAAATTTACGACAAGAGGTTACCGGAGTAATAGTAAATAAATTTCCAAACGTTAAACGCGAGTATTATAAAAACATTAGAGCTCTATTACATAATTGTATTCAGAACGGAATATATATTGAAGCATTGAAGTATATTGATAAAGGATATTGTAAAAACAGGAATATTATTTCATTTAGGAGCGATCCCAAAAAGCAGCCATTAATTGAAGAATGGTACAAATCTGTGTTGATTGGTAAAATTCATTTTATAAAACAAATTAAAGGTGAACATAGTTTTACTTTCTATTCATTAGCTTTAGAAGCTAACAAAGTTTTTTCAAAAAATATATTTGATCTTACTTACTTTAATCAAATGAATGAAATTATTAATAAAAATGTTTTTGTTTTGCAAAGTACTGATGAGATGAAACAAGGTTCTGGATTCTATGTTCCTGGTTATGGCTTATTTACTTCTTATCATGTAACAGAAGACAAAGACTTCTATTATTTGTGGCAAAATGATGTCAAAGCCGTAACATCTCCAATTAGCGCAGATATAAATCAGGTATCTGCTGATAAAATAATAGACTATGCATTGTATAATATATCAATTGCTAATATTGCATCTTTATCTATGGGAAACAGTTCAAATTTAAAAATCGGAGATACTGTTGTCATCGCTGGATTTCCGAATTACATTAAAGGTGATACAATTACAAAAGAAGAATGCAAAATTACAGGAAAAACAAAATTGTTTGGAGCGCCTTTTTATAAAGTAAACGGAAAAATTGTGCACGGAGCAAGCGGCGGTATAGTTTTGAATACAAATCACCAAGTTGTTGGCATTATTAAAGGAGGATGTTCTTCTGAAGATGAGGATAATACTTCTATAAAACAAGGATTTGTACCAATTGATTTGGTAATTTCAGACCTAAAAGCTAAAAGCGTTTTATAAGTAGTATTGTCAAATAAGCAAAATAAAAACAGGCACGTGAGTACCCATATGCCTGTATTGGTGAGTATTTGCCTACGAGATGGGAATAGAATTAGCTTGTAGTGAAGAATTTTTCAAGCACCACTTCATGGTATTGTATTAAATATCTTATCTGAGGATGTCTTCAAATGCCGAAAGAACGATTTTATTCTAATGTTAACCCTGACAAGCGACAATAGCCTTGTATCCAGTTTATATCAACTTTTTACTCAAGCAATATAGTAAAACCTCCTTCAATGCGTTTATTGCACTAAAGGAGGTTTTTGTTAATTGCAATTTTAAAAATTCAGGTCTTTTGTATTAGGTGTGTTTTGAAAAAACATAATATAATAAATCGGCAGATATGTTATCTTTCCGTTGTGCATGACGGTTCTTTCATTTGAGAGGACATAAGCCTTTTTGATATGATAATCCTCATTCTGAACAAAGGTGTTCAGCGCACTGTGAACGGTGTAATCCTTGCCGGACTTTACCTCTATAGGCACAGCGGACAGGCTGTTGTAATCATCAATAAGATAGTCAACCTCACCCTTACTGCGGTTATCGTAATAGAACAGCTTATAGCCGTGAGCAATCAGCTCGCTTGCGACAACGCTTTCATAGACTGAACCGAGATTAACGCTCTTTTCATCATCTAAAACAGCACGGATATTGTTTCCGTACAAAATTCCCGTGAGAATTCCCACATCGTTCAGATACAGCTTCAGCAGGTTTTTTCCGGTGGATTCAATCAGCGGAAAAACCAGATTGGAGATTGCCTGAACATTCAGAGCAATACCGGCACTTATGAGGTACTCAAATTCATCGCTGTAATCGCCGAATGTTTTGCCTCTTTTATTTTCAATGTTTTGCGCCACCACACGCTTTTTCTTGTTTTCCATATTGGACGGAATAAGGTCATAAATGCGCCGGATTTTCAGTTTTTTCTCCTCGTCATACTTGGAAGCGTCAGCGGCATAATAGTCGTGAATTTCGCTTTGAATGTCACGGACAAGCTGAATGTTATGGTCATTCAGATACGAGTTCACAGCGTCCGGAAGACCGCCCACAAGCAAATACTTTCGGAACAAATCCATAATTTTATTGTGCGTCGACTCGTCGAGTGATTCTTCACTTTCAAATTTTTTACGCATTACAGATACGGCAAATTCATTCAGTCCGTTTGCAAAGAGAAACTCCTCGAAATCAAGCGGAAACATTCTCACCTTGCGGATACTGCCAATAGGAATTGAGGTAGTCTGCGACAATGTGACACCCAACAGTGAACCGCTTGCAATAAAGGTGAACTTTCCGTCCTGTGAAAGAAATTTTAAAAGCGTGAGCAAATGAGGATACGCTTGAATTTCATCAATAAAAATAAGCGTATTTTCTTTCTGATTCATCTTATTACCCGCAAGCATACTGACCTGAAGATAAAAATCCTCAACAGTCTTTACCTCGGCAAAAAGGCGTTCGCCCAGTGAATCCTCTACCATATTCAGCTCAATAAAGTTTTCAAACAGCTTTTGCCCAACATAACGAATGATGTAGGTCTTGCCAACCTGTCTTGCACCGTCAATCAGCAAAATCTTCTTTGTATCGCTTTTTAGATGTTCTTCTATCAGTGTTTCAATCTTTCGGAATAACATAGAATCACCTCAAATCCGACTTTTCAATAAAATTGTAGCACAATATTAATGACTTTTCAATAGAATTAATTCGATAATTTTATGACATTTCAAATTATAGCAATTTATATTTTGCTTATTTCCTTATTTGTAAATCAATTCATCGTTGACAATTTCCAATGCTCTGTTGCGGATTGAGTTCATCCTGCGTATCCATTCTGTTTGATTTTCAGCTTTTAACTGTTCGGTCACTTTTTCTTTTTCGGATAGTTGGTTTACAATCGTTGCAAACAGTTCATTCGCCTGTCTATCAATATCGGATAGATACCCCACAAGCTTACCGGAAGTCAGCAGATTATAATATCTTATCCTGTGGTATCGGAGCAAATAATTTTTATGACGCAGTCCGAAAACACCGATTTCGCAATTCGGTTGTTGGGGCAGCTTTAAGTTAGGTAAAAGATAATCGCCTTGTTGAGTGTAAGTAATTTTAGTATTTGTCATAATGTTGACCTCCAAAAATATTTTTCAGTCGGTCAAACGATAAGCGAATTTAGGCTGTTTTTAGTATTTTGAGTGCAATTCTTAAAAATGACTGCACTTTTGAAATTTTGAGCGTTCATTAAGCCGCTTACTGACTGCATTTTTGACAGCACTTTTGACTGCGATTGACAGCGATTTTGACAGCACTTTATCTTAATTCAAGTGTTTTCAAGTTTACTCAAATTAACTGAGCAACAGCTCATAACCCCAGTGTTTAAGCCATTTTAGAGCACTTTAAGAAAATTTGGCAAAAAATAAAAGGCGGTTAAAAACCACCTTTTTTGGTCGAGGTGACAGGACTTGAACCTGCGGCATCTTGGTCCCAAATTTTTACAAATAATATCAATTGAAATATGAAGATATATATTCGCAAAATGCAATAATGGAAATATCCATTTTAGATTGCTCAAGATGCGTATATATTGATAGTGTTGTTGATACATCTGAATGCCCTAATAGTCTTTGTGCAGATAAAACATCTACACCAGAACAATACAGCATTGTGGCATATGTATGCCGAAACATATGGGGAGTTATTTTATCTACTCTCTTTTTTATTCCTTTCGGATTATAAATGCTCTGCTGTGATTGTTGTAATGTTGCATAGTGATGGCTTAAAACATTATTAAAAGATTCCCATAATCTTTTCCAAGATGATGGTGTGTGCATATCTTCATCAATATCACTACAAACAAATCTTGATTTTGATTGGATTTTGTACTTTTTAAGTTCTTCTAATAATTCTTTTGGTATCGGAATAACTCGTGATTTACCGTTCTTTGTTCCACTTTTGATACTATATTTATTAGAAGATACTCGTGATACTGATTTAATTACAGATAATGAAGATTTTTCAAAATCTATATCAGTCCATTGTAAAGGAATTACTTCTCCTGAGCGTAAACCACAAAAAGTCATTATAATCGCAGCTATTCTTGCTCGATGAGGTGTATTAGCAATCCAATGTATTTCATTATCAGTTAATGCCCGACGAGTATTTTTAGGTGCATTTTTAGGGATTTTAATTTTTAACGCAGGATTACGGTCATAATCAGAGTTGTCAGCAGCATACTCAAATATATTAACTGCTGTATTTTTGACTTCTTTGAGTAACTTCTTTGAAGATGGCCTGTGTGTTTTAGGATTTTCGATTGCCAACTTTGAAATGAGTTCATCTATATGCATTGGTTTAATTCTGTTGATTGAAATATCTCCAAAGAAATTAGTTAAATAATTCACTTGACTATTCACAGCAGTTTGATAAGCTTTTGAAATTCCTATGATTTTGCGAGTTTTCCATTTATTTGCCCAATCGCTAAATGACGAGTTTTCATCTAAAATTATTAGTTCCATATTTAAAACCTACTTTCTGTTGCAACGAAAATGATTATAAAGATTTTTCGATTAGCTGTCAATATTTATAAAATATTTCTATTCTATAAATATTTATATTAAACAAGTTGAACAAAAAGTATTTATTTTTAGGTTATAAGTATTGAATATCAAGCCGATTACATTTAGTAGTCGGCTTTTTATTATATAAAATTATTTCGATTAAGGAGAATGCGACTATGAAAACAAAAAAACCAATTATCATTGCTATTGCAAACCAAAAAGGTGGAGTAGCAAAAACAACAACTGCCATCAATATAGGTGTTGGACTTGTTATGAACAATAAAAAGGTACTGCTTATTGATACAGATAATCAAAGTCACCTCAGCCGTTGGCTTGGTTATACTCAAGATGGGAAACCAACTATTTCAGAACTTATTTGGCAGACAGTTTCAAAGAACAAGCAGCTTATTTCAGAAGCTATCAGACATTCTGATGTTGAAAATATAGATTATATTCCATCAAACTTTATGCTTGCTGGTATAATCTCAATCTTAGGCACAGACAGTGATAGCACTGGTGTGTTCTCAAGACTGTTTAACGATGAAACCTTTAAAAATTATGACTATATAATCATTGATTGTCCTCCAACACTCGATTTGCTTGTATCAAATGCACTGAAAGCGTGTGATAAGGTGCTTATTCCGGTGCAGTCTGACTATTGGGCATATGAGGGTGTAGACCAATTGCTCGCAACATTACAGCGTGTAAAACAAACAACTAATGTTGAAAAGTTTGTGCTTGGTATGTTGGTTACAATGTTTAACAATCGCACAAACTCCGCAAAGGCTATTGTAGAAGCTCTAAAAGATAGCTATGGTAACTTTGTATTTGACACTGCAATCTCATATCGAGATGAAGTCAAGGTTGCATCAATTACTCACAAAAGCCTTGTCGGAAGAAAGAGCAGTGTAACAGGGCAACAATATATGGCAGTAGTCGATGAAATTATAGGCAAGGAGGATAACATCAATGGCTAAACCAAAGCTCAATATACAAAAACAAGGATTTCCAAGTGTTGCAGACGCATACAATGATATTCTTGGTATAAAAAGTGATAACCAATATGTAAATCTTCCACTTTCCTTGCTTGAGGAGATAGACAATCAGCCATTTCCAATCAACGAGTCTAAAATAGAACAGATAGCTGACAGCATTGAAAATGTTGGTGTTATAGAACCTATTATAGTCGTTAAAGACGGCGAAAAATATAAAATTTTGTCTGGTAGACATCGTTTCAGGGCTTGTAAAAAGCTCGGTAAAGATGATATTCCTTGCTATATAAGGAACATAAAGGCTGATGATGATATTGCAAGATACATCATTATTGCAACCAATACGGACCGTAACAATGAATATAAGCCAAGCGTATACGCAAAAGCATACGCAGAACAGTTATCATTGATGAAAAAGCTTGGTAAAAAATCGACTGTATCTGCAATAGCGGAGCAGAATGGTCTTAGTCGTAAGCAGATATATCGCTATATAAGACTTACACATCTCATTTCAGAAATGCAAGGCTTTGTTGATAACGGAATTATAAGTATCGAAACAGCCGTTGAATTTTCTTTTCTTTCAATAGAAAAGCAATCCTCGCTATATAAATATATAGGTAATTTTGAAAAATCTTATATATCAAGTTTGCTGAACTTATCAGCTGCTAAGTACATTCGAGAATTAGATTTAAGCGACGATGAATTTAATGAAAATATTCAAGATATTGTAAATGGTAAGTTTGATAAATCTAACGAGAAAATTACTTCCGAAACTGAACAGATATATTCAGATGAATCCGAAGTAGATAATTCTGATGAAGATACTATTCAGGATATAGAAGTTGAAAAGACGGAAGTTCCTACAACAAATGAAATAAGCGTCTCTGAAAAAAACTTTGAAACTGAAATAACAGATAATTATGAAGATAATGTTTCTAACGAAACAGATATAGAAACACAGCTTGAATGTAAAGACGAAGTTGCTGTACAAAATGAGCATAGAGCTATTGATATTACAGCAGATATGTTCAAAAGAAGTCCAGAGGAAATAAATGATATGTGTGATTCTGGAATGTTCAACGAAATTATAGAGGGCTATATTCTTCTTGCCTGTGATGAAGCTGGAATTAAACTTGATATGCAACTAAGCCGATTGTTTGATATGTATTCGGCACAAGACGCACGAGATAGATATATGAGGTAATAATTATGGAATATTTCTGGATTTCTTTTATATTACAAATAATTATACTTCCCTTGGCATTATCAAAATCAGCTGTTAATCTTAATATATTAAATACAACTTTATGTATGTTAATCACAGGAATACTTGTTATTGTTTCATCATTAAGTGTAGGTGCTTCTTCACTTCTTGAACTTTTTTCTTTAGTATTTTGTTTCTTAGGAACATTGAATGAAGTTGATAATATGCGTTTTGGAAATATAAAAAAAGCAAGACTTCATATATTGCTTTGGATTTTAATTGGAATCATAATTTTAAACATTATAGCTTTTTTTGTATAATACTTTGAAGTCCATTATAAAAAGATTTATCATATTTTTCCTGAATATTTGCGGTTATATATTCATTTCGGCTAAGAACACGTTGTATATAGTCAAACTTTATTGCTCTCTTTAATTCATTTTGTTTTATTAGAAGAATAATAAAAGCACCAGATAAAATTATCGATGAAAATAATATTCCAATGTTATTTTGAATAATGAGTTCTACCACCAATATAACTGATAAAAGTAAAATAATAAACACTATAGTCCAAATCATCATCCAATTATTTAATTTTATTCCAAAATAACTAACATTACCTAATTTTATGTTTATATTTTCAAAACAATTTATATCCTTTGATATATCTTTATTTTTCCTTATGAATTTCTTGTATGTTTTATTTTTACCTTCTTCTTTATTCAAACAATCGGCAATTTTAGCATTACAGATAATCATAGCTTGACGGGTAGCGTTAAATTTTTCGCTATCTTGTATGCTATTGCGGTTTAATAATTTAAAAGCTAATGTATCCAAATCATTACTTAATCTAATTATTTTGTTTATATACTTAGATTCTTTAAGAAATTCTAAGTCCTGTATCAACTTAATTCGTCTTTGATTCAATTCAATTACATCTCGAATATTCTCCAAGGAAAAAATATAATTGTACTCAATATCTGATAGCTCTGAAATATTCAAGCTTATCACCCTTTCTATTTTGATAATATTATTGTATCAAAAGTCACCAAATAAATAAACACAAATCCGTTCTGATATTCAGGACGGATTTTTAATTATTTCGATTATGGAGGTTGCGAAAAATGACAAAATCAAGAACATCAAATTCATCAGTTTGCAGAGTACATAAGAATGCAAACTATACTGTAATGAGTAATTATCATCTACAATCCCGTAATTTATCATTAAAGGCTATCGGACTGCTTAGTAAGGTATTTTCTTTGCCTGATGACTGGGATTATTCTATCGCTGGCTTGACTTGTATTTGCAAGGAGAATGAAACAGCAATCAAGTCGGCTTTGAATGAGCTGAAAGAATGGGGATATTTAACCGTTACAAAGCTTATGCCAAGTGAAACAAAAAGCGGACGCATTGAATATGTATATGACTTCTACGAGTATTCAAAAAAGGACACAGCTTCTGGTAAAAGTTCATCAACACCAAAAGTACATAAGGAAAAACAAGATATAGAAAACCTACCTCTTGAAACAACTGAAATCACACACGAAAAACAAGAGTCAGAAAAACAAGGCATAGAAAATCTACCCCTTGAAATTCTACCTGTAGAATTTCAACCGATAGAATTTCAACCGATAGAAAATCAAGGACAAATAAATACTAATAAACAAAGTACTAAAAAACAAAACACTAATTATCTTATCAATCAATCTCTTACTGACGATGAGATTGATGAGATGAAATGTGAAATAAAAAATCGCATTGGGTACAAACGGCTTATCAGCAACTATGGCAATATTGTCGATGGCATTGTTGACATTATGCTTGATGTGTATTCTTCTTCTGGTACAGTGCAGATATGCAATCAAGCAAAGCCTATCAAGCTTGTACAGCGTGTATTTGACAAACTTGATGATGTGACAGTTGAGTATGTACTTGATTGCTTCAAGGAGGCAAGCTCACAAAATCAAATCAGGAATATTAAAAAATACTTACTGGCAGCCTTGTACAACGCTCCAATGACCTCTGACGCATATTATAGTGCCGAGGTTAATTACGATTATGGAGGTGCAGAAAATGACGATTACAGATATAGTGATTGAGCCTGAAGAAGTACAAAATGCTAAACCAAAACGAAGATTAGCTAAAGCTCATATTGTTATCGACGGAATCTTGAGAATCAATGACATACAGATTCTCAAAAATAATAAACGAATGTTTGTAGAGTTTCCTTGTCATCAAGGAAACTCCTCAAGTCCATATATTATACCTCTCAACCGCAGCATAAGAGCTTATATTGAAAAGAAAATAATCGGAGAATATATGAATGAAAAGCACAAACAGCATTAACTAATTATCAAAACTATTAAGTCAAAAAGTTAAAAGGAGAAATATAAATGTCTAAAAAGCGTGAATTTTTATGGTGGTTCCTTGGCTGTTTAATTACAGTCTTACTAGTTTACATTATCAATACAGCTTTGTTCGGTTCAGCAAATTTTGTTGATATAACTATATCCGCCTGTTCATACGCAATTATTTCTTTATCTTTTAAAAGAATCAATCGAGTGATGAACGATAAATCAAGACACATATGTGGTGATCCATTTGGAGATGGAGAACACTGCGAATATCTGCATTATACTGGCAGTAAAAACGAGGGAATTTATGGCAAACAATTAGAGAAAGAGTGCCTTTATTGTACTGCTGGTAAGGAAATAAAAAAAATAGCTAAAATATCATCATGGTATGGAGTTACACCAAGATGGTGTATTAAATTAAAGCATAAAAAATATTAAGGAGGAAAGCCTGATGTTTTTTATTATAGTAGCTATAAGTTTAATTGTCCTCATTTTTTGTTTTACTAAATACATGAAAAATTGGTGGAATGACGATGACAACATAATTATTGAGTTAGTTGGTATTGCTGCTTTTCTTGTTCTTTTTATATCAGTGTTTATTTTAGGTATTAATTACTCAAACATATTCGACACTGTAAGTACAGATACAAAACAGTATGATATTGTGGAGTTTAATAAATCAACACTGATTAACAACTCAAACGAAAGCTATATAATCACTTATAAAACAAAAGACAATAATGAATTTAAAATTAGTGCTGATAACGATACAAGTATTGTTATTGATAATGACAATCCAACCAAAGTAACTGTAAATGAAGAATTGAAATATAGTGAATGGTTTTTTGCTCATAAAAAAACTATAACCTATACATTTCAATAATTAAAATATTAAGGAGGGAAGCCTAATGTTTTATATTATAATAGTTATAATTTTAATTGTTGGCGTTTTTTGCTTAATTAAGTGTATGAGAAACTGGTGGGATGATAATACAATTTGTTCTTTAATTTCTGGTATATGTGCGATTGGTAGTCTAATACTCTTTTATTTTTCGAGTAATAATTACTCAAATACATTTAGCACTGTAAGTACAGATACAAAACAGTATGATATTGTGGAGTTTAATAAATCAACACTGATTAACAACTCAAACGAAAGCTATATAATCACTTATAAAACAAAAGACAATAATGAATTTAAAATTAGTGCTGATAACGATACAAGTATTGTTATTGATAATGACAATCCAACCAAAGTAACTGTAAATGAAGAATTGAAATATAGTGATTGGTTTTTTGCTCATAAAAAAACTGTAACCTATACTTTCCAATAACTAAAATAAATTATAACAACAGGAGAAACAGAAATGAAATATAATTTCAAGAAAATAATAACGGTCTTTATAAGTTGTGCATTGCTTATAACTTTTGCTGGGTGTGGTGAAAGTTGGGAGAGAACAAAAAAAGATTGGGATTCCAATTATAATGGTGGTCTTAAAAGAAGTATTTCAGTTTACAGCTATGATGGCAATCTTTTAAAAACATATGAGGGTAAATGTGACATTGAAGAAAATGATTCAAACAAGGTTCTATTTGATATAGATGGCAAACGAGTAATTATTTACAATGCTGTTGTTATTGCAGAAGAGATTATTGAGGATAAATAGCAGGACATATAACCAGTGTTACAGTTTCAATCGAGAGGGGTGTTTCAGTGATGATATAGGGAACATGACATCATTATATTCTGTATAAGACTGAATCAATTTATTATATCTTGATAAGGCAATTATTATTGCAAAATAAAATTAAATCCAATAAATATAATCTAAAAGGAGAACGAAAAATGAAAAATGAAATTAAAATCAGGGTACAAGAATTAAGAAAGGCAAGAAATATAACGCAGGTACAGCTTGCAAAAATACTTTGTGTTTCAAAACAAAGTGTGTCAAATTGGGAAAATAATAATATTCTCCCTTCTATCGAAATGCTTGTAAGAATCGCTAAGTATTTTTCGGTCAGTACAGATTATCTGCTTTGTTTGGACGATAGAAAGTATGTAGAAACTACAAATCTCGATGAAAAACAAATAGCTCACTTCCAACAGCTTATGGATGATGTAGCGAAAAATAATATTTAAGAATGGAGCTGAATATATGAGTGCGGAATACTATGACAGCAGATTTCGAAAAAGTCTTTTAGAACTGCTTTCAAGTTGCAGGAAAATGTTCCAACAGATAGAGCTGTCCTCAACAGATAAAGATTATAATTTTTTCATAACAGATACAATTAAAAAGGTTGACGAGGCTTATAAAATTGTAAGCCCATCACCTTTTGATTTTCTATCTGAAAAAAAACTTGAGAAACTGCAATCAGATGAATTCTTAAAACAGAAAGCTGATGAACTTGACAAAAAACTTAAAAGTGTAAGAAGAGATGTTGCTGATGAGTTGCGTGAAAAAATCGAAAAGGAAATGTTGCAACAATATAAAGAAAAGCTAACCGAAGAAATTCAAGAACAAGTTATCAAGGATTATCGAAAACTGCTTACAGAAGAAATCAGAGCTGAGCTTACTCCTATAATCAAAGAAGAATGCAAGCAAGAGCGTAAACTTAAAAAAGCTCGCAAAAGAGCTAAAACGCTTGAGCTTATACAAAATGAAATTTTAAGTATTGTGCCAGAAGCTCAATCTAAGACTTCAAATGATAACTTAAATGAAAAAATTCCTCCGAAAAATATTGAAAACGATACTGACGAAGATGAGTTCGATGTTACTCCAGAGCCGGATATAGATAGCATTGGATAAGGAAAGGAAAATGTAATATGTTAAACAAAGTAATGTTACAGGGCAGACTAACAGACTACCCTGAACTAAAGCATACAAAATCAAACAAAGCTGTTGTTGATTTTTTCTTAGCAGTTGAAGAAAACCGAGCCGTCAATGGAGAAAGAAATTCAAATTTCTTTCGATGCGAAGCTTGGGGAAGTACCGCAGAATTTATCTGTAAATACTTTGAAAAGGGGCAGCAAATTATTGTTGATGGTAGGCTCTCATCAAATACATATACTGACAAGGATAATGTAAAACGCACAAATATATTCATAGTAGTTGAGGGTGTGAATTTTTGCGGAGCTAAAAGTTCAGAAGCTCAACAAAAAGAATTTGAAAATTCTTTTGATACTGATATGGATGTAATAAGTTAAAAATTTATTGAAGGGGAAAGATGATATGAGTAGATATGATGATAAAATAAAAAGTAATTTGGAGAAGATAGCAAAGCTGCAAGATGAGATTGAAAAAAGAAAAGCTAAGATTACTATTTTGCAGAATGAAAACAAACAGCTTCAAGCAGAAAAGGATAACGAATTTAGCCAAACTCTTCTCAAGAAACTTGCAGAGCTTGGAATAAATTCTCCAGAGGACAGAGTAGCACTTATGAGCAAACTTGAAGATTTTGCACTGGAACAGGAAATTGCAAAATCCGAAACAAAGACTCAAAATGAAAATTCTTCGTCTTCTCCTGATTCAGAAACTTTACAGAAAACTGAAAAGTTTTCAACAACTGCTCAATCAAAAGAAGATTAAAATCGTGAGATTGCCAGAATGACACTCTTACGATTTTTTTCATTTTTACAGTTTCGGAATTTGGAACAAATTTCAGAAATCTGTAAATCTGGTGAGCGAAAGCGATTTTAGAATTTTGCAAAATGCAAAATTTAGGGTTTTAGGGTTATCCCCTAACAAGCGATTTTGTAAAGCATTTTGCTTTACAAAATCTAAGCTTGCGACCTTGAATTTTGCGAGCAAAATTCAATCTGTTTTTCTGAGGAAAAACAGACCGCCGGAGGCGTGGTCCGTTTCTGTTTCGTCCACCTTTTTAAAGGTGGCAGGGTCAAGGGACAGCGTTCCTTGTTGTTCGCAGGGCGAACATTTCTTATGAATGGTGGTGATAATTATGGTAAATGGAGAACTTGGTTCTACCGACAACGGCAAAAAAGTTCTGATTAACTTTAGGATTTCATTAGAAGAAAAGAAAAAATTACAAGCAAAAGCTAAACAGGCCCATATGAGTATTTCAAGTTATATAATTGCATTATCGGAAAACAAAAAAATTACTGTTGCAGAAAATATTCCAGAATTATTACTTGAGATAACTCGTATTGGTACGAATATAAATCAGATTGCACATATTGGCAATTCACAGAAATATGTCAATAAGCAACAACTTGATGAGGTTTTGAATTTGCTTGAAGATATAGAATCCATAATGCAAAAAATACTCTCTGAGATATTTAATGAAGATGAACATACTTTTAGAAGTCTGGAACGAAAAATAGATATGCTATTAGAAAAGGTTGATAAAAATGGCAGTGGTTGAGCCGATTAGAAAACCAATTAAAGCTCATCAGTATGTTTTTGATTCTATTGCATATATTTTATCTCCTGAAAATCGAAACGGTGATGAAAAATGCTTTCAGGCAACATGCTTGAATTGTGAAAGCAATGGAGCAGATAGTTTAGCAAAACAATTTTATGTTACCAGGAAAATGTTTGATAAAGACAATAAAATTTTAGCTCACCATTATGTTCAGAGCTTTTCACCAAATGAAAAAATCACACCTGAGCTTGCACATAGAATTGGTGTAGAGCTTGCTCAAAAAATTGCTCCGGGATTTCAAGTTATTGTTTCAACTCATATTGATAAAGACCATATACACAACCATTTCATTATAAACTCTGTCAGTATGAAAACAGGCAGAAAATGGGAGGGTAATAAAACCACCTTAGAAAAAAATATGCAGCCTGAAAGTGACAGGATTTGTAGATCTTATGGTTTAACAACGATTGAAAATAAATCTGGACTGCGTGGAATAGACCAAGCAACGCAAAAACTTGCGGAACAAGGTAAGTCTTGGAAAGTAGAATTATGCAAGGCTCTTGATGAAGCAACTAAGGTATGTAACAGCAAAAAAGAATTCATTGAGTTTATGAAACGCAAGAATTTTATTATAACTCGATACGAAAAAGATATAACTTTTCAAAGAGTCGGTGAGAAAAAGAAAATCAGAGTTAGCAGACTTGCAAGAGAATTTGGAGATTGCTATACAAAAGAAAATCTTGAAAAGCTGATGGGATTTTATCATTTACCTAAGAAATCAGAGATTTCTAAACCATCCGAAAAGAAAAAAGTTCAAACAAATTTCAAAAGCGAATTTGAAAAATATGAGCAAAATTATTTCAGAAAAAATCCGCCGCCTGCAAAGGTTAAGGAAGTGAAAATTTTGCAGAGAATGATTAAAAATTCTCGTAATCCTCTTTTAATGTTGCTCTTTATTATTATGATGCTGCTTATAAGACAAAGGAAGCAACGAAACAGGCTCGATAGAAAATACAGTTTGCTTCATATATATAGCAGGCAAGCGAAATATAAAGTAAAGAAAATCTCGTTAGAGGAAAAACTTGATAAGATAGAAAAAATACAAACCACTGCCGGAAACATACCTTATAAAAATCTTATCGAATCACAAGGCGAAAATTATCGTGTCAGGCTTGCTCTTTCTGCCGTACCAAAACTTTATGCTTATCCGTTTTTCTTTTCCGCAAAACTGTATAAATATGCTCTTGTTACTATTAAAGAAAAAGACAAGAAGCTATTACAGACCGCACTTGAGGTCGAGGATATACAAGTTTTAGAAAAACATAATAAGCACTACACTCCGTTGAATGATTATTATGAGTTAAAAGCACGAGCTGAAAAATTTGGAGTCAAAGTAGAATTTTTGAATATTCAAAAGGAGCAGTTAAACAAACTTGATGATGAAAAGGATAGATTTGTTGCCATTGAAACAAAAGACGGAAAAATTCGTTTAGCATTTCTTCCGCAAAATAAAAATTATATCTTGCATACTCTTTATCCTGAAAAGTATAAAGATAGTAATTTATTTTCTGTTGTAAGAAATTCAAAAGTTAATACCAGACTTCGCAATGAAGTATTGCTTGCCGGTCAAAAAATGCGTTATCGTGTTTTGACAAAGTCACAAGTTGAACAACTTGCAGCAAGTGGCAATGACGAACTTTTTGCAGTTTTTAATAAAAATGCAAACGGTGAAAGCTTAGGCGAAAACTATCAAATTGCATTTAAGGAGAGTGACGAACAAAAAATTGATGAAGCATTAAGCAGAAAAAATAAAAGAAAATTATAACAATAAACATCCGAAAAATTTCCCTGTGAAATGTTGACTTTTACACTTTAAAGTGATAAAATCTTAATTAGAGGAGGATATTCAAGTGGCGATAAAATATCGTGAAGCAGTAGACTTGAGAATGTCTACAAAACAAGAGCTTACCTCATCATCAGAAAATTGGTTAAAATTTTTGAGAACGGCTTCGAACACTTACAAATATAATTTTTCTGACCAGTTACTTATATTTGCACAGTTTCCTAATGCAAAAGCTGTTGCGGTATTCGATGTATGGTCGAAAACATTTGGAAGAAAAATTCGTGAAGGTGAAAAAGGCATAGGCTTAATTGATGACCAGAGAGAATATCCGAGAATTAAATATGTTTTCGATGTTTCTCAAAGTTCTCCTACGCAACCTAAAAAACAGCAGCCGTATATATGGGGGCTTACAGAGGAAAATTATCAAGAGGTTGCTTTTCTTCTTTCTTCTGATAAAAACAAGTCTATTGAAAATGCCTTATCAGATACAGTAGAAGATACTGTTAATGAAATGATTGATGATTATGTCAATAATTTACTTAACGAAGATAACACCATTGAGCCTGAAAAATTCCGTCAGCTTGTTTGCAATAGTGTCAAATATATGGCGTTGCAACGCTGTGGTCTTGATACATCTTCCTATATTGATAACGATATATTTAGTAGCTTGAATGAATTTTCAAATTCTAAAGTTATAAACATACTTGGTGAATCAATAAGCAATATATCAGAACAAGCTTTAAGAAAAGTTGAACAAACAGTTAAAACTATTGAGAGGAGAAATCAGAATGAGCGAAACAATGCCCAAAACAAAAATGATAGACGGGGTGGAACATCTTCTGTGCGAGGCGAATATGACATATTATCCGATGACAACAGAGGACAAGACAACTGGTCTAAGCTACACACTCGACCCAGAAACATTCCTATATATCCCAGCTCTGAGCGTGGAGGAAGATACGAGGGACGTAGGTCGCTGGGGTCGACTTCGTCACAAATATCTCAGGGAAAACAAGAGAATAATATTAATGGAGCTAATCGACACATACCAATTGACAGACCACTTGATAGAGGTCAACGAAGCAGCGGAGAAACAAATGGAACAGCTCGAAGCGGAGATGATGGAATCAGAGGGAGTAACAGAGGAACTCAAAGCAACAGACCAAATGAAGTGGGTACAGATGATGAACTCAATCAACCTAAGAGCAGAGGAAATAGTTCTGAACAATCTGATATACGCATAACACAAGAAAATACGGTAACGAAAACGGCAGAGGATAATTCCCCTGCCGTTTTTTCATTTGAACAGATAGGCTTTTTTGATTTTAAAGTATCAGAACAGCAAAGCGAAATTGACAACTTTGTCAATGCTGTATTGATGAAAGGCACTGGAACTGAGGACGGCAAATTCAGGGTAAATGACTTTTTCTTAGAAAATCATACAGAAAAAGAAAAAATTGATTTTCTTAAAGAGGAATTTGGTTGGTGTGGTCGCTACACTGCAAACGAAAGTCTTGAATCTCAACCAAGCAAGGGATTGACACTTACTCATACAGATAAGAAAAACCCTAAAAACAACTTAAACATTCATCTCTCTTGGCAAGAAGTAGCTGAACATTTAGATAGTATGATTTCAGCCGAAACATATATTACAGAAAAGGATATTGCCGAAAGACAAAGACACGCTTTATATGTCCTTAAAAACTATTCCAGTGATAATCCTAACGATGTTTATGCTATACAAAAGGCAAAAGAAATTCTTGACAGTTATAATATTGACTACAATGATATTATTTCACCTGAATTGTCTGAAAAATCAATTATTGATAGTTCTGTAGATTACTCAAAAGATTTATTTTTCTTGAATGAGAATAGTGAAATAGTAACTCTTTTACAATATAATCCCGACTCAAACTCAGGAGGTCAATTCGTATCAACAAATGTGCGTTATAGTCAAATACAAGAAGCTGCACAAAAGTTTGAAAACTCGGCGGAAGATTTTTTTGATTATATTGTTTCTGTTGGTCAACAATATATATCAGATATTGGAACAGATTTGTATGAAGCTGATTTAAGAAAATATACAAGCAACACTCATAATTTCGAAGGATTTACACCTGAAATAATGACGCAGCTTGTTAGTATTACGAAAACGAAAAATGATGAACTTTATAAATCTGATACACATCCAACAATTACTTGTGAATGGAGCGAAAGCTCTGCGTTTGAAGATGGCAGAATATATACTGTTGCCGAATTTGACAGCATAATGAAACAAGCTGACAATGAATGGATTAAGCAAAGGCAGTATGAAATCGACACCTATGGAAATGACATAGATAAAATCTATGAAGCATACGAAAAAGGTAAAATCGAAAGTGTACATCAAGGGTATGCCAAAACAAAATTTAATATAAATATGCCTGATGGAGCAGTCCACACATTCCGCCAAGACATTGGCGATGGCGATGGTGGAGTTATTGATTTTTTAAAGCAATATACTCAATATTCCGAGGTTGTTAAGATACTTGAAGCGGATATACATCTTGAAAATCATAGTGATGAGCTATTGAAGCCTACGCTTGCTTTCGATGAAGAAGTTGCAATAACAGATGAGTTTTTCAATTTTGAAAAAGCATGGCATAATGTTGATTCTGGTATCCCAGAAATTGCTGAAAGATATAGAGATGGCGAAGATATAAGCATTGACCTTGCAAAGTATTTTATAAATCATTATGTAAATTTAAATAATTTCAATGATTATGGAAAATTTGAGATTCATTCTGATGATAACGAGGTGACAATTCAAAATGGAGAGATTTCTAAAAGCTACTCTTGGAATGAATTAGGTGAATATTACCTTGGTTATCTGAAAGATACCTTTATCAGCATACAAACTGAACGAGTTTCGGAATATCCTGAAACAAAAGATGAAGTAGAAAGACTCATTGCAAGTGTTAAAGCAGAACAAAAGTCAGAAAATAAAACAGCAAAGTCTACTGAGAAAACATTTGCTGAGCAGGTTGATGAGGTTTTGGCAGGCAAAGCAAGTCGTTTTAATGATTTAAAAGTATGCGATACTCCTCAAATACTTATTGATGTAGGTTGTCAGCAATTGCCTATATTTTACACTCAAAGACATTTGCGTGACGCATTAAAAGCAAAAGGTAATATAGGAGAAAGTATTCATCATCATGGTCTGACAACTGAGCAGATAAAAAATATTCCTATTGAACTTCAAAATCCTGTTATGGTTTACGACTCATTATCAAGGAACGATAGCATAGTAGTGGTAACATCAGAAAGAGATAAAGACAATAGCCCTATAATAGCTGTTCTTCGTCCAAATGGTTCTGCAAAGTATAATTTAGAGGTTGTTGATTCTAATTTTCTTCTTAGTGTTCATGGTAGAGAAAATTTTTCAAATCAGATTATTAAAGCATTACAAAATGATAAAATGCTTTATTGCAACAAACAAAAAAGTCAAGAACTGTTCAGTGTGCTTGGGCTACAATTGTCCAAGGGCTTAAACAGTCTTGACTTTGATACTATTATACATCAAAGTCGCAACATTGTCAACGAAAATATTGTCGAGGGAAAATATACCTCTACTCAATCTGAAGAAAAAGAAACAATCCAAATTAAGCCTGAAAACTATCATATTTCAGACTTATCTCTCGGACAGAGAAAACCTCTTGAAAAATATCAAGATAATATAACAGCCATTAAAACCTTAAAACAGCTTGAAGCCGAAAACAGAAATGCAACTCCAGAGGAACAGGAAATACTTTCAAAGTATACCGGCTGGGGCGGTATGGCAAAAGTCTTTGAGCTTGGTAATAGTCACTATGACGAGGTTAAAGGATTGCTTACAAATGATGAGTATGCAGCTGCAAGAAAATCGGCTATGAGTGCCTTTTATACCTCCCCTGTTATCATTAAAGAAATATATTCCAAGCTTTCTGATATGGGATTTTCAAAAGGAAAGTTGCTTGAACCGAGCTGTGGAGTAGGCAATTTTATTGGTATGATTCCTCAAGATATGCAGGCAAAAATTACTGGCATAGAACTTGACAGTCTGACTGGAAGAATTGCTAAAAAACTATATCCTGAAGCTCAGATACAAATATGTGGTTTTGAAAACTCAAATCTAAAAAGTGAAAGCTTTGATGTTGCAGTCGGTAATGTTCCTTTTGGTGATATAAGGGTTTATGACAAAAAATATAACAAAGAAAATCTGCTTATACACGATTACTTTTTCTTTAAATCGCTTGATATGGTAAAGCCTGGCGGTGTAGTTGCATTTATTACATCGAAAGGCACACTTGATAAACGCAATGATACAGCTCGCCGACTTCTTGCTGAAAAAGCGGAGTTTTTAGGGGCTGTAAGGCTGCCTAACAACGCTTTTAAGGCTAACGCAGGCACAGAGGTCACCTCGGATATTATCTTCTTACAGAAGCGTACAGAGCCAATTACGATAACATCCGAAAATGAGCCATTATGGATTAAAACCGCAAAGGACGAAAATGACATTGAAATGAATGCCTATTTCGTTCAGAACCAACAGCAAATATGTGGACATATGGAAATGACAAGCGGTCAATTCCATATGGAAAGCACTTGTATGCCAAACAGGGACACAAAACTTTCTGAGCAAATACGAAACGCTATGGAAAATATACAAGGCAATATCTCTACAAAAGATACTAAGCTTGACAATGTAGATTTCGTAGATGAACAGGTTGAAATACCTGATTCACTCAGAACCGGCAGCTATTTTCTTTCTTCTGATAAGGCCGATAAGGCTTATTTCTTTGAATATGGAACTGCAACAGAAGTAAATTTGCCAAAATCAAATAGAAAACAAAATCTTGAAAGAATGGCAGGGCTTATCGCCATGCGTGATACAGTCAGACAACTGCTTGAAATGCAGCTTGATGATAAAGTAACGGACGATGAAATTAAGGATGTTCAGTCTGTTCTATCTTCGCTCTATGATGATTTTGCAAGCAAATATGGAAGAATAAATGATGATGTAAACAAGTCAATCTTTAAAAACGATTCATCGTTGCCATTGCTCCGTTCACTTGAAAAGTTTGATAAGGATAAATATGTCGGTAAAGCTGATATATTTACCAAAAGAACGGTTAAGGCAAATAAAGAAATAACCTCAGTACCAACTGCTATTGACGCTCTTGCAGTATCTCTTAGCGATACTGCAAAGGTTAATCTTGAGTATATGTCTAAGCTTACCAGTTTAGACAAAGAAAAACTTGTTGAAGATTTGAGAGGTTCTATTTATCGTATTCCAAACACTGATAAATATGTAACCGCAGACGAGTATCTTTCTGGAAACATACTGCAAAAACTCGAAGAAGCACAAAATGCTTTTGATAAAGGCGATAGTAGCCTTGCAATCAATATACAAGCACTTAAAAAAGCTATGCCGGAGAAAATACAGGCAAGTGATATTGATGTAAGACTTGGTGCAACTTGGATAAATCCTAAATATATTAAAGATTTTGTTTATGAGCTTTTAGGTACTGCTCTTTATCATAAAAATCCGATTTTTAAAAAAGACTTTATTGATGTTCAGTATTCAGAGCTTACCGGAAAATGGTATATAACAAATAAATCTTCTGATAAGAATAATGTTCAGGCTACTGTTACATACGGAACAAAAGATAGAACGGCGTATGAATTGATAGAGGATATACTCAATCTAAGAGCTACTCAAATTAAAAGTATGCAGGTTGTTGACGGCAAAGAAAAACCTGTTGTTGACAATAAAAAGACTGCACAGGTTAGAGCAAAGCAAGAAATTATTCAGCAAAAATTTCAAGAATGGATTTATTCGGATAAAACAAGGCGTGACGATATTGTAGATACATACAATAAGATATTTAATGTTAATCGTCCGAGAGAATATGACGGTAAATATCTGAATTTTGTCGGAATGAATCCTGAAATACAGCTCAGACCGCACCAGCTTAACGCTGTTGCCCGTTGTCTGTATGGTGGTAACACACTTCTGGCACACGAGGTTGGAGCTGGTAAGACATTTGAAATGATTGCCGCCGCAATGGAGGGAAAGCGTTTAGGTCTACATAACAAAAGCCTTATGTGTGTTCCTAATCATCTCACAGAGCAGATGGGAGAGGATTTCCTGAAGCTTTATCCAAATGCAGATATTCTTGTCGCTAAAAAGAAAGATTTTGTAGGTGACGCTCGCAGGACTTTAATGGCTAAAATTGCTACGGGCAACTATGATGCAGTTATAATCGGTCATAGCCAACTTGCTAAAATTCCTCTGTCGACTGAAAATCAGGAGCGTTTCATACAAAACCAGATTGATGAGCTTATAAAGAATATAGAGGAAATGAAAGCTCATAACGGACAAAATTTTCAGGTTAAGCAAGCTGAACGAACTAAGGCTAATCTTGAAGCAAAACTGAAAAAGTTACTTGATACTCCAAAGGATGATACAGTAACCTTCGAGGAGCTTGGAGTAGATAAACTATTTTTGGACGAAGCTCATTATTTTAAGAATCTATTTCTTTCGACAAAAATGACGAATGTTTCAGGTATTGCAACATCAGATAATGTAGGAAAGACAGCAGACTTATATATGAAAACACAATATCTTGATGAAATAACAAATGGCAAAGGCTTAGTATTTGCAACAGGAACACCAGTTTCTAATACCATTTGCGAAATATACAATATGATGAAATATCTGCAATCCGATTTGCTCAAAGAAAAGAATTTATGGCATTTCGATTCTTGGGCAAGCACATTCGGAGAAAGTGTGACACAAATGGAACTTGCACCGGAAGGCAACACCTATCGTGCTAAAACTCGTTTTGCAAAATTTCATAATCTCCCTGAACTTATGAATTTGTTTAAGGAATGTGCCGACATTCAGACAGCCGATACCCTTAATTTACCCAATATACCAGATTGTGAAATACATAATATATCCTGTGAGCCTACGGAAATACAAAAACAGCTTGTCGAAACTTTAGCAGAAAGAGCTGTAAAGATACACAATCATGAAGTCGACCCACACGAGGATAATATGCCTAAGATAACAACCGACGGAAGAAAGATAGGTCTTGACCAAAGGCTTATAAACCCTGATTTGCCTGATGAGCCGGGTACAAAGGTTAATGCTTGTGTTGAAAATGTGTTGAAGATATGGAAAGATACTCAAGAGCAAAGGTCCACACAGCTCATTTTTTGCGATTATTCTACTCCGAAAAAGGACGGTTCATTTAATATTTATGACGATATTAAAAAGAAACTGCTTGCAAAAGGTGTGCCTCCTGATGAAATCGCTTTCATACACGATGCAACAACAGAAGCTGCAAAAGAAGAACTTTTTTCAAAGGTAAGAAGTGGTGAGGTTCGTGTACTTATAGGCTCAACTTCCAAAATGGGTGCTGGAACTAATGTACAGACAAAACTTGTAGCAAGCCACGACTTAGACGCACCGTTCCGCCCAGCAGATATGGAGCAAAGGCGAGGTCGAATGGTGCGTCAGGGGAATGAAAATAAGCAAGTTCATCTTTATCGTTATTGTACGAAAGATACTTTTGACGCATATTTATTCCAAATGCTTGAGCGTAAACAGAAATTTATCAGCCAGATAATGACCTCTAAATCTCCACAACGCCGATGTGATGATGTTGATGAAGCTACACTATCATATGCAGAAGTAAAAGCTCTGTGTGTTGGTGACCCACGCATTAAAGAAAAAATGGAGCTTGATAATGAGGTTGCAAAGTTAATACTTGAACGAAGTGGTTATCAGCAAGAGCAATACAGACTGGAAGATATGGCTGCAAGCTTAACCTCTAAAATTGAAATTTTAGAGAATATTATACCTAAGAATCAGAACGATTTTCTTTACTATCAAAAAAATCATTCTACTTCTGATGGAGATAAAAAGAAATTCGAGGGTATAACGATAAACGGTCAGCAATATAGCAAAAAAGATGAAGCTGCGGAAGCACTTAAGCAAGCTTATATTAAAGCTTGCAGCAACGGAAATAACAAATATACTCCAATAGGGGAATATAAAGGCTTTGAAGTGGCAGTAATGTTTGATTGTTTTTCAAGAGAATACAAGGCATCTCTTACAAGAGAAGGTACTTATTATTTAGACTTGGGAACGGATAACTTCACGAGAATGGATAATATTCTTGAAAAATTGGAGAATACCTGTAAGGAAAGAATAGAAAGACTTTCTGAACATAAAAAATCTTTAAAAGAAACTAAAGAACAGATTGGTAAACCATTCTATAAGGAAACTGAATATCAATCTAAAACTACAAAACTTGCTGAACTCAATGCAGAGCTTGATGTTGACGGCAGAAAAGACAATATAGACGATATTGAAGATACAAAAGAAGTAAGTCAGAATATTGTACAAAAACGATAAGTGGGACTTGAAGTCCCACTTTTTAAATTTAAGGAGGTAATTTTAATGGCTGAAACAATCGAAAAAGTAGAACAGGCAGAAAATACTAAGGTAGAATCCACTGACAATCCCATTGATGATAAGCATGAGCAAATAGAATCCGTATCTATTGCTGATAAAAATGAATTTCTTCAAAACTTTATAAAAGATAACGATGATAACGATACTCAAAGTATCGAAGAAGCTAAAATCAAGGATAAAATCAGTATGCTTGAGGCTAAAATAAAAGATATTAAAGCTACAAAATCAAGTCAGAATGATACAATCCAGGCTTGTAAGACGGTTATAGACAGCAATACATATCCAAAGCTTAACCCCATTATTTCTTCTTTTTCTGCACATCTTGAAAAGCATGATAAGAAAAAAGACAAGAAAATCGTAAAAAAAGAAAATCAGCTCAAAAAGGCTCAGAGAAAGCTTGTAAAACTACAGCGTAAGCAAAAAAGAAGTAAACTTCTTAAAAACTTCATTTCGGCTATGGTTCATAGTTCTTCAAATAAGCAGGAAGCATATATTAACGCTATGCAAGCTCTGAAAGAGGATAGCTTAGGTCGTGCTGATAGACAACTTGATAAAGCTAATTCTAAGCTTGACAAGCTAAATGAAAAACTGAACGGTAGCACTGTTAGTGAGGTAGATAAGCTAAAAATTAATGCTCGAATTAAAAAAGTCGAGAGCAAAAGGGATATGCTCATAGCAAGAATAAATAATCTTAACGAGCTTGAACAGGAGCTTAATAAACTTGCTAAGATAGAGCTTGTCGATGATAAGATAGACGAGCTTAGAAATACCGCAGTAGAAACAGCTGAAAAAGCAGCTATGAATGGCAGCAGCGTATCCGAAACTATTGATAATGTAGCTGAAACTTCAAGCGAGGTTATTAAGGAAGTTTTAGAACCTGACAAAATTAAGGAATCTGAAAATGATATGACCGAAGAACAGAATAAGCAAACTTATAAACAGGAAGAATCTAAACAAGCAGAGGTTGAAACGCAAACTTCAAAAAAAGAAGAAAAAGGTGAAGATAAACAACAAACTAATTTTGCCGACCAAGAGCAAAAAATTGAGGATAAACCTCAAGAGAAAAAAACTCAAACAAATAGCAACAATTATTTGAAGAAAACCGGCTTAACACAAAAACAGTTGCTAGCAATTTTGAACACTGGTATAGCAGTCAAAGTGGCTGAAACCATACCAGACAAGGAATATACAGTAGCTTTTACTAAAGAAAATAAAGAAAAAATAAACCAAGTGCTTGAAGCTGTAAACACTCAAATTCAAGGTAAACATATGATGAGGTGATGATTGTATGGATAATTTAATTATTAAGGACAATATCGTTATAGGTTGTTCTGAACCTGACATTTTAAGTGTTAAAATTCCAGAGGGCGTTATCGCAATAGGCGATAACGCTTTTTTAGATTTCCGTAGGTTATCTGAGATACAATTACCAAGCACACTCAAAAAAATCGGTGACAAGGCATTTAAAGGCTGTGAAGCTTTGAATGTTATAAACATTGAAAATGTAAGTATGATTGGTGTCAGAGCGTTTGCAGGCTGTAAATCATTATCTAAAATACAGTTTGGAGATAATATAGGCTATCTTTGCAATGCAACATTTTGTGGCTGTACATCTATTGATGAAATAGATGTGCCTAAAAATATTTCATACATCGGTTGTGAATGCTTTAAAGATTGCACTGGTCTTACTGAGATAAAGCTTGCAGGTGTTATGGAAATTGATAACAATGCCTTTGAGCATTGTACAGAGCTATATAGTATATCTTTTCCATACTCACTACTACATATTGCACCAAATGCTTTTTCTTTTTGTACAAAACTTCAAACAGTTATGGTACAAAACAGATTTGTTGATATTGATGAAACAGCATTTGAATACAGTGTAAATGTTATTGTCAAAGCTGCACAATTTTCAACAGCATATCATTTTGCCATTGAAAACCGTTTTAAATTTATACCAACAATCGTTTCTGCCGATTATCGTATCGTAACAAATTTAGATGTAGCGACCTTAAGTAAAGCAGGCATACTTTTCAGAATGAAAGTTATTGATAGTAGCACTATCATAATTTCTTTTGATAAGTCTGCAAAGAATAAAATTGAAAAATTAATAGGTCCTGAAGAATATAAATGATTAATTTGGAGGTAAAAGAATATTGCGACTAAATAATTAGCGAAAGGAGAGAAGTTTGTGGAAAGTAAAAATAAACTTCGTGCGGAAAAAAGCAAAGCACCTATGATATACACTGGAGTGGTCCTTGGACTGCTATTTTTTCTTTTTATGATTTATGGAACATACAACTATATGCAATATACAGCCCGAATGCACTTAGACGAACTAAGTATGCAACAGTTTATAGATTCTCTGAATGACCTTTTTAAATCATTTTATCTTCCATTTTCGTGGAATTTATTATGGACAATACTTGAATGGCAGGTAACAAAGCTGTGGTGGGTATACCTTTGCGTTGTATTAGTTGTATTTATTATGGCTACATCAAATAACAGAGATGATTTCAAAGGTATGGAACATGGCTCAACAAGATGGGCGAATAAATATGAAAAAAAGCGATTTACAGATAATACAGGTATTCCTTGTGGTGATAACTTCTACATAACCGTTTTTAATGTCAAAGGTTCGTTTTATTCAAGTCATAATCTGAATGAGATAGTTATCGGCGGTTCTGGTGCAGGTAAATCATTCCGTAAAATCAAGCCTGACATTATGCAAATGACAGGCTCATATGTTGTCACTGACCCATCAGGAGAGCTATACAGAGATTGTGCAAAGCTATTAAAGGCAAACGGCTATAAGGTGCGTGTTTTTAATCTTAACGACATTACCTTGTCAAATACATACAATCCGTTCAATTATATGGTTACTGATACAGACGCTATAAATGTTGCGGATTTGTTTATTAAAAACACTGCCGGAGAAGGAGAAAAAGACGACTTCTGGTCTGCTTCTGCCAAAGAAATGCTGTTTATGATTATGTTGTATCTCTTTAAGGCTCCCGACGAAACAAAATCATTCAGTAGAATCGTAAAATTGCTCACTTCAATACAATTTAAGAACGGAGCAATAGACGAAAATTGTGAAATTGCAAAGTGCATAAAACGACACCAGCAACGAGAAGGAACTATTGATGATGCAGTTTCAGTTTACTGGAACTCTATCAAAGGTACACCTCAGGAAACATTAGGAAGTATAACAAAAACACTTTCAACAAGGCTCAGTTTGTGGGCTATAAAAGAAGTTGATATGTTGACCGCAACTGATGAAATGGATTTCGATGATATTGGTGTACATAAGACTGCAATATTCTTGATTATTCCTGCGGCTCGTCAAACCTACAAAGCTTTAGCTAATATCTTCTATACACAGCTTTTTGAGCGTTTGATGTACATTGCAAGTCTTAAATATAACAATCGCCTTCCACTGCTAGTTAGCTGTGAATTGGATGAGTTTGCCAATATCGGACGCATACCGAACTTTGCTGAAACACTTGCCGTTGTCAGAAAATACAATATCAGGCTTTGTATAGTTCTACAAGGCTTATCACAGCTTAAGTCTATATATGAAAAAACTTGGGAAAGTATTATCGGCAACTGCTCAATATTTACTTTTCTTGGCACAAATGACCAAGATAGTAGAGAATATGTATCAAAAAAGCTTGGTAAAACAACTGTAAGAGTGGATACACGAAGCTATAACAGAGGTAATCAAGGCGGAGGTTCTGATAGCGAAAGCTATATAGCTCGTGAACTCTTAGCTCCTGATGAAATACCAAAGGCATTAAAAAGAGGAAAAAATGGTAAATGCATTATCTTTGTTGATGAATTTTATCCTTTCTTTATTGATAAATTTGATACATTACAGCACCCGAAAATATCAGAGGTTGGCAGTGACAGAGGAGAATCTCAAAAGAATAACTCCGATATTACTGTTGATTTTGCTGAAATTAAGTCTAATAGAGAAAAGTGTTATGTCGAAAGACAGCAAAAGGCTCAGCAAATATTAAGAGCAATTATGTCAGATGATTATGAGGAAGATATTGCATTTAAGGAAAGTCAAGAGAAATTTACTAAAGAAAAGCTTAGACGGATTTTCGATAGTAATAATAACGAGCTTGTGACATTTAATGGTGATGATATTAAGGCTGATAATTATATTAACCTTAATGAGGTTAAGGAGGATGAGCAATGAGCTTATATGATGAACTTGGCGATGAAGTACGAAATAAAACTCGAAACCTAATGCAGAATATTCAACAACTAAGACAACTGATAGACACTTTTATAAAGAATAGTAAAACTGAAAATCAAGCTACACATAAATTCGTAAGTGATGTTGTCAACGACAACCCACTTACGAATTTTACATTTACAGGAAAAGATACGGATTTATCATATTTTTTGCAATCTGAAAGAATGCCTGTATCTGCTATACGCAATATTGCTGATTCGGATATTAAGGACGCTGTTACAAACACATTTGTTAAAGCTGCTGAAAACGATTTAATAGAACTTGACGGCAACGATATTAAAATAACAGAAAAAGGAAAAGAAAAAATAAATAAACCTGATTTTATAAAATCAGCACAAAAAGACCAATCTGAAGCCTACAATCAAAAAATAAACTCTACTCTAAGTAAAGGCTGTATGCCAAATGAAGCACAGATGTGTGCTGAACTTACGGGAGATTACATAAATGATTTTACATTTTTTAATCATTCAGATAAGCTCGACCTTTCTACAGTCATCAGTCACCCAGATAAACAGCTTTCAAGTAAGATTTTATCAAATGTAAAGCAATGGCAGGCTAATGGTGCAGTAACTGTTAAAGACGGTGTTGCAACAATTACGGATATGGGCAAGCAAATGCTTAAAATGCCTGAATTTCAATCTATAGCTAATAATCCAGTTGCAGAAAAAGCCTTATCCGCAACCAAAGTCGGTAAAGTCATTGTTGCAACTAAGAAGATTGTACAAGCTATGCAGTCAGTACAACAAGTAACAAATACAATAAGCAAAGGTTCACGCTAATAAGCTCCGAGAATTTAACTTCTCGGAGCTTTTTATATAGATATTTTTCTTTTATTGGAGGTGTTGCTAATCAAAACATAAACTGTCCGAATAAAAGCCATTACATAAAATATCAAATTTAAGGAGATTACAAACTATGAATATTAAAAAGGTAACAAAAAACAAGAAAATCGTTAATGGAGTCAAAAAGTTCCAGAAAGCAGTAGCAGTAAGCTGCACAGCAATAACATTTATGCTTAGTTCCGCACTTACTACATTTGCTGCAAACGCAGAAAACTCCGCTCCTACAGGCATAAAGACAAACACAATGAACAATATAGTTGGCATTTTGATGTGGGTTGTACGTGGTATACTTATCTTTTTTGCTGTTGTAGGTGGTCTGTTAAAAGCTGCTCATGGAGCTCAGGCAGAGGATAATCGTGAGCGTAATTCAGGCTTTATTACACTCGGAATTATTGCTGTATGCTTTGCAGGAACTTTCGCCCTTGAAAAATTGTTATAAAACTAAGTAATTATAGAGCAACCGACACCGTTGAGAAGGGGCAGCGGTGTCGCTTTCTCTATTATTAACTAAAGGAAGGAGATATGTATGTCACCTTTATCAACCTCGTCAAAATATCGACAGACAACTAACAAAAAGCTTATCCGGCTTATCGCTATTGTTCTGATGATTATGACTGTGCTATCATCTATGGGTGCTTTGCAAAGTAATGCAGCAGCAAATTTTAATATAAGTAATTCTACCTTATCGACAACAGATGTTGCCGCAGATGGTAAGATTGTAATGAATATTAAGGTTAATGGTACAGGTACAGTTAATCAATATGCTTACTGGTATCGTAAGGAAAGCGAATCTGCATGGTATGCTCTTACTTCATCTAACTGGGTATCATCAAATAACTTTATTATGTATCCGAGCAGATATTCAAGGATTATGTCTGATACTAATTCCCGATGGATTATTCGATTAGCTGCCAAAGATACAACCGGAGCTGAATCTTCAAAAACATTCTATGTAACAGTTGGTCAGCCTAAAATCTCTATTGATACTTTTACTGCTCCTGATTTAACTTTAGGACAAAGCATAAACCTTAAAACCACATTGTCAGATACAGTGAGTGGATTTACATATCAGTATAAATACACATATGTCGATAAATCGGGTACAGAACGCTTGATTACTGATTTTCAGAACAAGGCAAATTATACCTGGTCTACCGCCAACAATAATACTTTACCTGAAAACGCAAATTGTACGCTTAAGGTTTATGTTAGGGAAAAGGACGGAAAAGCTAAGCAAGCTACAAAAACTACGACTATTAAGATTACTAAGCCTACTTATCCTGATGTCAATATATCATCTTTTAGTGCTTCAAAAAGTGGTTATGTTGGTGATTCGGTTACTCTCAAGGCTTCTGTTTCGAGCGGAACAGCACCTTATGAATATCAATACAGCTATGATGACAATAAGGGTACAAAGCATATCATCACAGCTTATACAGCCAATAAAACCTCAACAACTTGGAATACCTCTTCCCTATCTGCCGGCGATTATACGATAAGGGTTGAGGTCAGGGATAAAAACAAAAAAACTGCGACAAAAACAAGCACAATAAGCCTGAAAACAAAAAATGTCAAAGGCTCAATATCAACTATGGAAACAAGCTACACGCAGAATGACGAATGGTATCCAAATGTAAGATTTCAGGTTAATATAAGTGATGAAACCACTGCCCCATCACCGTATAAGTACAAAGTTCAGTATAAAAAAAGCAGTGATAAAAATTATACCAATTTAAGTGATTTCAAAACTTATAGCGGTAGTACCCAGATTGAGCTTCTCCCTACCTCAAAAGATATTGGCACATATAATTATCGCCTTATTGTTCGTGATAAAAACAACAAGGAATATACGATAAATGCTACATCAACCTTTGAGATTAAATATAACGCACTAAAATTTAATTTTAATGCGTCTACAAAAGAATTTCTTACAGGTGGTGGCGACCAGAAGTCAACATTTACGGTTTCTGATGTTACTGGTGGAAATGGCAAGGATATACAATATAAGTTTGAATATACAAAATATGCTGATTTAACAACAGCTTCTCCAAAACTCGATAGCAATAATGCAACTTGGACAACTCTCAAGGATTGGTCGGAAGAAAGTACATCAGAACTTATTGTTGATAAGCAAGAGGACTCAGGCTATTATGCCGTTCGAGTATCAGTTCAAAATAAAGACAATACCGATAGTTCTAAAATATCAACTAAAACTATTGATAAAATAAAGGTCAAAAAGCCTGTCGAGGTTTCTCTTACAGATATAAATAACCTTATCACAAAGATAGATACTTGGATGAGTAACAGTCTTACTGATACACAGTTAAACACTATAAAAGAATGGGAAAATTTAACGGACAAATCTACTAATCCCCCAACATCGCTTTTGGATACTTATAATTATCATTTCAGTGAATTTCAAGCTGCATATGATACAGCCAAAGACGCTTCTAATCATGATAAGAGTGAATATTCTAAAATTTATAAAAATCTCGATGATGAATTCACTAAGCTGAAAACATTCTTTAAAAGTAATGAGTTCAGAAATTATTCTCCAGATGGTGGTGAAAACACAGACTGGTCATCACCTATGGCAATCTGCAATTTCATATTTGATACATTTGTAAACTATCTTGTAATGGTAATAGATTGTTTCAGTATGTTAGCAGGTAATGGTAAAACCTCTGTTACTTTCTTTTCCGGATTTGATTATAACCAAATTGCTCAAGTAATATATCCTGTATTTCAAGCTATTGCCTATGCCTTAATAGTTATACTTGTTGGAGTTAATGCTATAGAATCAGCCTTTCAATACGAAATGTTCACACTCAGAGGTGGATTCAAAATTGCTGTTAGACTAATATTTGCAAAGGTTTTTGTAGATTTATCTCTTACAATATGTCAATCTATTATATCTATTGGTGTGGGCTGGACAAATCAAATTTTGGAATTAACAAAGGGAATATTGAATAATTTACAATTAACTCTTACGGGTCCAGATGCTTCTGGATTATGGATAGTTGGTTGGATTGTTGATTTCTTTACGGGGCTGCTCTTTGTTATAATTATCGGTCCAGTTGCGATTGCTTTAGCGATTGCAGCTTTTTGCTTAATGTGCAAATTATTTATTCGTTGTTTTGAGATTGCAATGCTCCAATGTGTATCCCCTGCTTTCTTTGCTTGCATTTGTGGAGAAGCAACTAAAGAATATTTCAAGAGGTTCATGATTTCATACTTATCTGTTGTACTTGATGTTGTGTTTACAGCTGTTGTTTTCTATATTTACGCACAATATTTAAATGGTTTCATTAAGGATATAAGTATAACAAAACCAGATGATATATTAAACACTCAAATGGGATTTTTCTCTTTTATATTTGTTTCAATCGGTGCATTTATACTTATGATAAAAACTCCAAGAGTTCTCAAAAATTTAGTGGCATAGTATTGAAATAAAAATCACTTTATGGTATTATAATAATCATAGTATTTGAAAGGATTGATTATATGAAAAACAAAGTGAAAATAACTACTTTAATATTAGCTTTGATGGTATCTATGGTAAGTATAGTTGGTTGTTCTAATAACAATTCAACAAGCACAGAAGCAAGCGTATCAAGCAGTTCTTCCATAGAACCATCTGTAGAAAGTTCTATAATAGAAGAATCCTCTATCCTTGAATCATCTGCTGAAATATCATCTGAAACAACAAGTACGGCAGAAAGCAGTATAAGTAGTAGTTCTGCTGTTGACCCTGTTGTTGAGGAACGCTCATATAGTGATAAAGAAAAAACTGAATTTCAAGATACAAAAATTCCTAATTATAAGTATTATCCTGCAAGTGGTGAATATTATTATTTAGGAAATGAAAGTGTTGTAACTATACAACCTATTTTTTCAATTTGTCCTAATGTAAACGGTAGCACAATTAAAGAAATCATTGTTCCTGAAACAGTAACTAAAATACCAAAGGGAGCTTTTACAGGCTGTACAAACCTTGAAAAACTTGTAATCTTAAATCCTGACTGTGAGATTGAAGACGGCAGAATCCTTCCGAAAGCAGACCCTAATGCCAAGTATAATTCATATAACAATAAACTTATTAATATTTACTGTTATTTTAGGTCTGATAAAACTATTCCTAAACAACGCTTAGTTGGTATACAGGGTTGCAGTAAGGTATTCAATGCTCTTGGCGGCAGTTATACAGGCAAGGACTTTGATAAGTGCATGCACGACTTAGCAGAGGAATCATACGAATAAAAGCCAAAAGCACAGCCTAAGCTGTGCTTTTATAATGCCCGTCAGAAGATTGACGGAATATGTAGATTTTGATATAATGTACTCGCACACGAAAGTGTGTACATAGTGCATACCACATAACGGTAGGCGGTCAATCCTGCTCCCGGAAACGGGGGTGTTACATATGGAAAATGTTGTTACATGGTCTGATTTATTTCAGTTTATCATAGCAATAGCAACAGTTGGAACTCTTATAGTTTCTATTGTTGATTCCCATAACAAAAGGAAATAACCGCCCTGCTGCCGAATAGGACGGTTATTTCTAAATGACTTACTTATCTGGGAGCGACCGCTTATCGGTATGCTCTATGTTTATATTATACACTACATATTAAAATATGTCAAATATATCATTCAACTGCACAGCTCAGGCTGTGCTTTTTTGTTGTCAAAAGGAGGTGGTAATTTTGGAAGAAGTTAATTGGTTTATCTTTATTCCTCTTGGAGGATTATTGTTAATATTGATGTTTAGTGTAGGAGTTTTATTTAGAAATCCTTTTATTCCAATCATAAATATTGCATATGGTATAAAAATAGGAATAAAATTCATCTTAAAAATAGCTAAGAGTTTATCAAAAAAAGTTTATAACCAATTTAATAAACCAAAATAATAATCCTGATGATATGCAGTAAGATATTATAGATAATTTAAGTGCTTTATTAGATAATATAATATTTTCTCTAAATAAAGGTTTTAAATCTTCCAAATTATATGATGACATAGGTTTTTTTAGATATGTCTTTTCTTTGTCTTGAGATTCGTAATACTTTCCTATAAGGTAAGTGTTACATTCAAAACTTAACTTTTGGTATTTTATTGAATGAAACATTAATAGTAGGTTTAATATATCAAAAATCATACAAAAAGTCATAAATATATTATTTTTTAAAAATATAAACATTTCTGTATTAATTTTGTATGTATTTAAAGTCTCTATAAATATTTTTCTACTTTCTTTAAAGTAAGGAATTATAAAATCTCTTGACCAATATTCACCTGCATAAAATGTAATTACTGAAATTACCACTATTACACAGGCCAAAAAACTTTTTTTATTTTCATTTATAAAATCCTCAATTTTGTCAGTAGGTTTTATAATTTTATACTCATTATATTGTGTTCTTATCATAAAAAATAAAGCTACAATATAAATAGGTATTATTATGTGTTGAAACATATTAACAAAAAGTATTATTTGTTGAATAAATAAAATTGGCATAGAATAACAACACAGGATTTTAATTAAATGAAGAATACTTGTTTTTCTTAAATCTTTACTAAGTGATAAAATACCTGTAATAATAGTTATAACAGCAGCAAGGAGTGAAATTAATTGTATGTCCACGAAATGAACCTCTTTCTTTATCGTTTTTTGGTAAATGTTTTTCTGATTTTAATCGGAATCTATATATCATATATAATTATATACTTAAGTCCTAAGAAACACAATATAAAACATGTTATCAAAGAAAAATCAGAAATCACAAAAAACGACCATAATAAAAATAAGAATAACCTATCTGTAAGACAACAAGAGGCACAAAAACACGTTGAAACTTTTAATTTTATGTTTGAGGAAATGTCAAGATTGCAAACAGAAAATACTGAACTTAGGCTTGAAAATTACAAGCTAAAAGAAGAAATTCAAAAATTAACAGAATCTCAAGAACAAGAAAAACATAGAGGAATTAGACGATAATTTATGCACAGCTCAGACTGTGCTTTTTTGTTATCAAAAGGAGGTACATATGATAAAAGTCAAAATCACAAAGAATGTCATAAACAAAAGCGTAAGTCCTCTTGGAAGTGCAATGACTCCACGATTGATTGTATGCACTATACTCGGATTGATTGCTGCTGTTTCAACATTCTTTGCATTAAAAGACAGTATTGAGTTCAATACACTTATGTGGATAGTTTTCGGAGAAATAGCACTGTTTGTTTCTTTAGGAATACAGATAAACGGAGTAGGCATATTGAATCTTTTGTTCGGTAAACAAAAAGATACACGACCATTTAACAGAAAAGGAGTATTTAACGATGAAAATGAATCTATTTTCTAATATATTTTCTAAAAAGCAAAATAATCTTTTTGGCAATATAAAAGCAAAAGTACCAAAAACAGCTCAGGATACTATACCATTTATAGAAGCCTATGAAAATGGACTTTTCCTTACTGGTGAAAATACATATACACTGATTTTTGCTTATAACAACATAGATTATTTTCTTTTCAGAGATGACGAAAAAGAAGATATTTATGAAAAATATATGCGTTTACTCAATACTCTGCCGTCAGATATAGAATATCAGGAATTTACGATGAATACCGAGGTTGATTCTGATGTGCTTTATAGAACACTCTTGCCGAATAAAGACTCGGAAGAAAAATATCCTGATATTGCAAAGGACTATAAGAAAGTCATAGGAAGCTATATTGAAAATACTTCCGCTGCTGCGGCTAAGAAAATCATGCTTATTGCAATGACCTATACACCTCAAAACAAGATAGATAACGCAAATATACTTTTTAAGTATTATCAAAATTTACAGCAGTTATTTACAAATCTTCATTCAGAAACGCACCAACTTGGGGCTGAGGAAGTGTTTGAAATTCTATACAAGCTGTACCACCAATTCAGCAATATTCAGTTTATGCTTCCCAGAAATGTTTTATCTACAGGCAGCAGAATTAAAGATTATATCGCTCCGTCAATATTTGTATTCAGACAGAAGTGTATTGAAATTGGTGATTCTTACACTCGTGTGCTGTTTGTAAAAAGCTATGACCGCAGTATAGATGATGAATTTATCTATGATTTGCATGACAACAACGAAAAAATAGTCATATCTAAACATTTACGCAGGGTAGACAAAGGTGAAGCTGCAGATATGGTTAAAAAGAATTTAAATAACCTTGAGGGTAGCATACAAAAGCGTATGGAAATTAATCATAAAAATGGTACTAATTACATTCCGTATTCGTTAAGTGACAGAGAAAAGGAGCTTAAAGACCTACAAGACCGTCTTGGCGGAACAGGTTGTGAACTTTTTGAAGTATCAATTTTTATAGCTGTTACCGCAAAAACGGAAGATGAGTTAAATGAACTTACTCGTTATGTGCAAAATAAAGCTAAGACACATCAAGTAGTGCTTGATACTCTTACCGGACAACAGGCTAAGGCACTTGATGCTATCACACCATTTGCATTAAGTAAATTCAATTCAAAATTTAATAATAATATAAAGACTTATCTTCTTAGTGATGCTGCCGGGGTTATGATACCGTTCTCTCATGTTGAACATTTTGCAGAGGGCGGTATTTTTTATGGAGAAAATCAGATTACAAAGTCAATTATAACTCTTGATAGAACGCAGGAAATGAATGCTAACGGCTATATACTTGGCTGTTCCGGTTCAGGTAAATCTATGTTCTCAAAGGCTGAAATGTTTGATGTTTTGCTAAAATATCCAAATGATGAGATTATTGTTATTGACCCAGAAAATGAATATCATCAACTTGTTAAGTATTTTGATGGTTCAATTCTTAAGCTATCTCCGTCATCGCCGACAAAACTGAATATTTTTGATATAGACTTGACGGTATCCGAGGAAGGTACATCAGCTGTAGCAATGAAGTCCGAAACAATTATGACTATTGTTGAAACAGCAAAGGGACGGGAACTTACAAGCGATGAAATAACTATTATTGACCGCTGTGTAAAACTTGCTTATCAAAAATACATTCAAACAAACGGAGATAAGCGATTTCTTCCAACCTTTGAGGATTTTTATAATCTTCTACTATCTGCACCAGAGCCTGAAGCACGCTCACTTGCTGTTACACTTGAGATTTATGTTAAAGGTTCGTTCAACATCTTTTCCGGCAGGACAAATATTGACACAGGCAAGCGTTTTATGGTGTTTGATATTGCCCAGATGGGTGAACAAATTCGTGCAGTAGGTTTACAGGTTATACTTGAGTATGTGTGGCAAAGAGTTGTTGCAAATAAAAGGCGTGGGGTTCGTACTTGGGTATGGATTGATGAATTTAGCATTATGTTTAACGATGGTGCAGGAAGAACGACTCATAAATCAGGAGAATTTTTCTCAAAAGTTTATAAGCGTATCAGAAAATACGGCGGTGTTCCAACAGCTATGACACAGAATATAACGGAAGTCCTTGAATCTCCTCAAGCCCGAACAATGCTTGCCAACTCAGAGTTCGTCACACTGCTTCAACAGAAAAAAGAAGATTTGGACGCTGTTTCAAAGCTATTCTCATTATCACCTTATCAGCAACTGCCATTGAAATCTGGCAAAAAAGGTACAGGCATTATCGTCTGTGGCAGAAAGATTATTCCGTTTGAAAAGATAATTCCAGAGAATAGCTTAATGTACAAAATATGTACAACAAAATTCGATGACATTCGATAGGAGGTTATTATGTTTGGATTTGGCGAAAGGAAGATTAAAATTAGCCAGCTTCCTGAAGATGTAATAGAAACTAAATCTCAAAGTAAAGCAGAACAAAAACTTACATATACAGAAAAAGAATCGGAAAACAAGGACAATAGCCATGATATAAAAAGCTATAAGCAGCTTGATAAGCTGCTTATGAAGCTTTATGATATATCTGCTTTATCAGTCTATTCTTACGATTATCAACAAGATTTTATCAAGCCTAAGCGAATATACGGTATTGAAATACCGAGATTGAGCATAGAAAACTATCTATCACTTAAATCTCCAACAGTAATGCGTAAGGCTACTGGCTTTGAGGATGCACCTTTATATCGTGCAAGATATATTTCAAAATATCGTGCCGGCAGCAAGGAATATCTTGTTATTATGTCAAGCACTCGCTTTGAAGGATTTTCTATTCCGGAATTGATTAATATACCTGTGTTAGTACAGAACGCAATATCTAATATAACGGGGTGAATTAAATGAACTTGGTCATAGCCTGTGATAAGAAAATTCAGAAACAGGTTTCTGGGTTTAATTTTAAAGAACATAATCATAATGTTTTAGTATATATAAATGAGGTTGGCAGCAACTTTGCAGATAGAATTGAGAATAATCTTCCTCATATTCTGATTGTATTCAATGGCATTAGGGATAAAGATAATATTCTTTTTAGGGAGCTTGAGCATATGCTTAAGCTCCTTCCGCATTTGCGGATTATATTTGTTTATGGTAAGCCTGATGATAGCTTTCAGGAAACCAAAAATAAGTTAATATCACTTGGCATTTATGATATTATACTGACAGATTTATCTAACATAAGGTTTAAAAATAATCTTATGTCTGTTATTGATAAAAGTATGAATGCAGAAGATTTAGAGAAATCCATTGAGAAGTATGAATCAATGACAAAACCTATTGGTGTCGAAACAATTCGTAATTATATTGATGATGATACACCTGTAGATTTATCTAAATCATCATTAAACGAAGAATACCACAACGAAATCGAGCAAGTCGATATTCCGCAAGAATACATTGGAGAAGGCAACATTACGATTGCTATATCTTCTGTAATAGTCAATAGTGCCGGTGTAGTCCTGACTGCTATGGAAATAGCAACGGTTTTAAAGCAAGCGAAAGAAACAGTTTCTCTTTTTCTGCGTGATGAAACATATAAACGATTCTTAGCATTTCATAATATTGAGAACGCCAACGGAGGTTTCACCCTCAATAAGTTGCCTATTTATCCGCTTTCTCTCTATGAACAGCGTAAACGACGCAGCCGCTTTGATGTTATAGACCTAACAAACAATGGCAATATGACCGACAGAGAAAGAAAAATCTTTGAAAAAGCCGAAATCAAATTACAAATGTGCAGAGGTACTGAATGGGATATAGCTGTGCTTCAGGAATATCTTAATTCAGGTCTGCCCTATCTTAAAGAGATAAACTATTGTTTCTATCCAATCTCTCAAAAAGACTTTCTCAAGTATAATAAATCTATGATACAAGGTCATTGTAAGGCTTGCAGGCTGCGTACCAGTCCAAATTATACAAGTCCTTGTGATTGGAACAGAGATGTATATGCAGATATTTTGAGCCGATATACAAGTATCGGAAAATCTAAAAAGAGGAGATGGTAATATGGAGTGGATTATTATTTTAATGCTCTTACTTCTTGACCTTATTGAGGGACTTGTAATAAAAAAGCTTAGAAAAGAAATTGCTCGTCGTGACGGTGCAGAAGTAAAACCAAGTCGTGTAGGAAAATTCTTTAAGAACTTATTTAGGGATATTGTAGGATTTTAATAGAACCTAAAGGAGATTTTCAAAATGTATGATAAAGACTTTCTTTACGATTATCTGATTAACTTTTATGAATTTTCCAGTCAGTCGTATAATTGATGGCATTTTGGATATGTACGATTACATGATAAATGGCAATGATGAAGATTTTCCTAACTGTACACTTTCAAATATAAGAATAAAGGTTCTCTTAAAACAGAGAACCTTTATTTATCCATTTAACTATATACATCTCGACGATGACCAATATTTAGTGCTGTTATGATAAGCCTATAATCTTCAATGAGGCATATAAGCCTATAATCACCTATCCTGTATCTCCATTGTCCCTTTCTGTTTGCGACTAAAGCTTTGCCATGAATTCGTGGATTTTCACAATCAATAAGATTTTTAGTAATCCATGATTTAATCATCAGTTGAGTATATCTATCAAGTTTTTTAAATTCTTTATCGAACCTTGAGGTTGTTTCAACTGAATATTTCATAAATCAAGGTCCTTCCACAATTTTTCGATAGGTGTACTTTTCTTGCCATCTTTCAAATATTCTTCATATGCTTCATTGGCAATAGCAATATCATATTCATCTTCGATTTTTTCAAACAAAGCCTTCTTAAAGGCTTCACCAATGGATATAGAGTGTAGTTTGGCATAGCTGTCAGCTAATTTTCTTTCTTCATCTGTTAATCTAATTGAAAATGCCATAAAATCATCTCCTTTATATAGTACATAGTACTATATAATTCTTATTTTGTCAATAGTTTTATCTTATGTAGATATAAGATTTTTATAAAAATAAGGAGGAATCCAATGAAAATCTTAGCTTTTTCTGATTTACACACACCTTGCATTGAAACTATATCTAATATTGACTTTAAAAATCTCAATTACGATATATGTTTCACACTTGGAGATATAGATTTTGAAACATTAAAAACTATACAAAATAATGTAAAATGCAGTATTTATGCGGTTCTCGGCAATCACGATGAATATAATCTCTTATCTGATTTAAATATTCAAAGTATCGACAGAAAAAAGATTAATGTTGCTGGCATTTCTTTTGTAGGCTTATCTGGCTCATCAAGATATAAACTTGATAATAAACCTATGCTTACCCAAAAAGAAAGCATACAAGTTTGCAAAGAACTTGAACCAGCAGATATACTTATTTCTCACGATTGTGCGTTTGGTTTGTATGGTTCAAAATCAGATAATACTCATTGTGGTTTGAAAGGTATATCAAAGTATATAAAAAAGTACAAGCCTTGGCTTAATATTCATGGACACTATCATCAAAATAAGATTATAAAGTGTCGGAACACAACGGATATTTGCATTTATGGTTGTGCTATTATTACTCTTAACACTAACCTCAATTTTGAGATTAAGCATATTTTTAGTTAATAAAATTAAAAACTGTTGATAGACAAGTAAAATAAATAATGATATAATTGAAAGGAAAAATTATGGAAAATCCAGAATTAAAAGAAATATTTTTTAACCGAGCTGATATAGAGGAGTCTGAAAGAGTAGTTTGTGACAACTGCTTTGAGCATATGGTCTTTATGCTGCGTGACAGTCAGCAACACGAATTTTCTGTGGGATTAAGTACAATATTAGAGTGTCTTACATACGCAATAAGCACTGGAGATTTACCAAAACTTCCATTGAGTTGGCTTGATGATGTTGACCATGTTTATAACACAGCTTTTTCTGATAACAAAAATATTTCTTATTATGATGATAAAATGTATAAGGAGAGATACAAACATAAATGAAATATTTTAAAACAGAAGACACTCGTACTGCTCCAAGATATGAAATAACAACTAAGGTATTTGAAGAAGTTACCGGACATAGGCACCCATTTGAACAAGTAAATCATAACCGAACAATTTCACAATATGGGATTTGTCCATCATGCTTAAATCCTGTGCAGCTAATAGGTATTGCTAAACAAATAAAAGTGAGTCCATACGGTAAACACACAGGAAAAAATATAGCTGGATTTCCACAATGGAATTATATTAAATATGAATATTGTCCATATGCTTCAAAAAATGACCATAGAAATATAAATGATGATGAATTATTACCTGAAATAACTGAAGATATTATTGAACTATATGAATTGTTAAAGAATCAATTTGATAGAGTTGTATATGTTATATCTCAGGAATTAGATGTAAGATGTTCTTCTTCATTTTGGGAAAAAGCTATAAAACAGTATTTAGTGAATAGGTTTTATTGTTACCCTTGGCTTACAGAAGCAAATTTACCATATATCTTTGCATATAAAAGTATGCAGCATCAAAGCATTTATGGACAGCAATTTGTAGTTGATTCTGATTTATTTAACGCTTTAAAAAAGCATAAATATGTAGACTTTATACCATTAAAAGATGATAATAGTAACTATATGCGTTTGGTAAGTAATGGTGGTTTCTTAAATCTTCATTTTAGATTTACTGAACATACGCAAAAAGCTATTAATGGTGAAGAACTAAAGGAATCAATGATTTTTTGTATTGATGATTTGATAAGTGAACAAACTATCTTTCAAAAAAATATAAATTTCAGTGAGAATTATTTTATGAATATAGTAAATAAATCAGGAAATGAAGATAAACGACAACAATATCTACTTGATATTGCTATTGAGAATATGCCACCACTAAATCTGGGATAAACTTAATATAAAGAACAAAATTGCTACAGTATTTATGCTGTGGCAATTTTAATATGGAGTGATAAAAATGGTAGTAATCTATGCTGAAAAAGCAAGTCTTGCAAAAGAAATTGCTTCTGCACTGCACGCAGGAAAAAGAATAGCCCACCCTAAAGAACCGACTATTGGACACTATGAATTTACATTCAGAGGTGAGAAAGCTATTCTTTGTCATGGTGTCGGACATTTATGTGAGCTTGCAAATGCAAAAAGCTATGGCGAGCAATATGCAAAATGGGATTTGAATGTATATCCTTGTATTCCACAAGAATATAAAATAGCTGTAAAGGATAAAACAAAGACTTGTTTTGAATATGTGAAAAGTTTTTTTGATAAAGCCGATTGGCTCATCAATGCAACGGACCCGGACAGAGAAGGCGAACTTATATTTGCATATATCTATGAAGCTATGAACTGTACAAAGCCTTGGAAAAGAGTATGGATTGAGGACTTAACTCCTCAAAAAATACAATTTGCTTTTGCTCATCTCAAGGAAAGTGGTGAAGTTATAAATATACAAAAAGCTGGTCGAGCAAGAGGAATAGCCGACTGGATTTGCGGAATAAATCTTACTATCGCAGCAACTAAAAAACTATCATCATCAAAGGATATGCTGTCAATAGGCAGAGTACAGACACCTGTGCTTGCTATGGTTGTAGAGCGTGAGAAAAAGATTTTAAATCATATAAAAACACCTTTCTGGAAACTATTTGCAAAGTTTACAGCTCCGACAGGTGAATTTATCGCAGAATATGAAAAAGGTCAATTTGATAATGAATCAGAAGCAAAACAAATACTTGCAAGCTGCACTGGAAATGGTATAGTAAAATCTAAAACGATTAAAAAGAAAAGTGTAAGTCAACCTTTGCTTTTTAATGCTACGCAACTTCAAGCAACAGCAGGCAAAAAGCTTGGCTGGGATTTGAAAAAGACTGTTAAGATTATGCAGGAACTTTATGAACATAAGTTTATGTCATATCCTCGTACAAGCTCAGAGCATTTGACGGTAGCTATGCAGCCAGAAGTTACAACAACACTTAAAAAGCTATTTCAACTTCCTGAATATAGCCAATATGCAATTCCTGAAGAACAATGGCAGGCATATAGTAAAAGACACTTTGATGATAGCAAAGTTGATAGCCACCCGGCTATTATTCCAACTATGAATGTTCCCTCCTCCCTATCAGAGCTTTCTGAAGATGAAAAATTGCTATATGATTTACTTGTTAAATCGCTCATCAGAGTGGTATATCCAAAAGCACAGCTTGAAGACACAACAGTTATTATTGATGTAAACGCTAATAATTTTAAGGCAACAGGCAGTATCATAACTGATAATGGTTGGTATGCTGTTGACGCTATTCCGGAAAAGAAAGCCGTATTGCCACAAATAAACGAAGGTGAAAGCTATCCTGGCAAATATGAACTTAAACAAGGCTTTACAGAACCACCGAAGCGTTATACTGAGCCTGACCTCATAACAGCAATGGAAACAGCAGGGAAAAATCTTGAAGATGAAGAAGCTCGAACACTTATGAAGCTTGAAAATAAAGGTCTTGGAACAGCTGCAACAAGAGCAGCAACTATAAATGCTCTTTTCGCAAGAGAGTACATTGCAAAAAAAGGAAAGACGATATATCCAACAGAAAAGGGAATTTTCATAATTGATAATCTTCCGGTTGCAGAACTCAAAAGTGCTGAGCTTACAGGAGAATGGGAAAAGCGTTTGCACGACATATCTGAAGGCAAAGAAGAATATCAAAAATTTGTAGAAGATATAGAACAGACTGTTCGTAGCTGGTACGAAACAATAGCACATTCAAACACTGAAACTTATTCTTCTTCAACTGAACAGCTTTCCTGCCCTCTTTGTGGTGCAAAGGTGATAAAAGGTAAATTTGGTTATTTCTGTTCAGCAAAGAAAGAAAAAGGCTGTAAATTTTCAATTCCTACTGAAATATGTGGTAAGAAAATATCTGATACACAGGCATTAAGGCTTATTGAAAAAGGCAAAACAACACTTATTAAAGGCTTTAAATCAAAAGTTGGAAAAGAATTTGATGCAGTTCTAAAACTTGATAAAACAACAGGAAAAATTGAATTTGAGTTTCCTAAGAAAAAGAAAAACTAATACAGTAAAACTGAATAATCTAAAAGAAGAATGTGTTTAACAGCACATTCTTTTTTTATGCTCAAAATTAGGAAAGGAAGATATATTATGAATGAAAAATTCACACCAGAACAGCTTGAAAAAGCTTATAACGCTGATATAATTGAATTTTTGCAAATGTATAAGGGATACGATTTTGTGAAGAAAGGTAATTATTATCAGTGCAAGCAACACGATAGTCTTATGGTATATGGTAATAGAAAAGGATTTGTTTGGAATAGTCAAAAAATTGGCGGTGGAGGTGCTATTGATTTTCTATGTAGAGTTGATGGATTAAGTTTTCCAAAGGCTGTTGAAGCAATTATAGGCGAACGAGCTGCTGAATATAAGGCGGCTCCTGAATACGAACCAGTGGCTCATATAGGAAAATTAATTTTGCCTGAACGAGCTGAGGGAAAATATAGCAGAGTTTTTGCGTACCTATCGCAAACAAGAGGTATAACTCCAGAAGTTGTTGCAGATTTTATGAAGTCTAAGCAGCTCTATCAGGATAAAAAAGGAAATTGTGTATTTGTAGGGTATGATGAAAAAGGCATTGCTAAATTTGGCTCTGTTCGAGGTACTCTGACAGAAAAGAAATATCGTGGTGACTGTAAAAATTCTGATAAAAGGTATGCTTTTAAGCAGATTGGAACAGATACAACAAAATTATACATATTTGAAGCACCTATCGACCTTATGAGTCACTGTGCATTAACGGATAAACAATTTGGTACTGGTACATATAAACAGCAAACAAGAATTGCTCTTTGTGGTACATCTGATGTGGCTTTGGAAGCTTTTCTTGCAAAACACCCAGAAGTCAAAACATTAAATTTTAGATTGGATAATGATGAAGCCGGAAAAAAAGCTGTAAAGGACTATAAAGCTAAATATGAAAAAATGGGATATATTGTTAAGGCTGTATTTAGCAATGGTAAGGATATAAATGAAGATTTAATTATGAGAAATAAGGGACGAGTAAGATAAAGAAATTTAAAAGGAGTAAAAGCTATGCAAGCATATTTTAAACTTAGAAATGATATACTTGATTGTGGACTTACACCAAACGAGCTTAAAGTGGCTATGTGCTTGTATAGCTGCGTTTTCAAAAGCTGTTACATAGTCAAAATCAAGCAAAAAACAATCGCAGAAAAATGCGGTATAAAGAAGCTGGAAACGGTTGCAAATATTATCTGCTCTTTACAGAGGAAAGGCATCATACAAAGCGTTAGCCGCCGTCAGAAAGCTAATGGCTTGCTTGGAACATATATTTATAGACTAAAAACAATTCCATCAAAAGGCTATTTTAAAGTTAAAAGGTACATTCTTGGAAAGCTGAGTAATGTTCAGCTAAGAATGTACCTTTTTATTTGTCGCTGTCTTACTAAGAGAAATGATATGTGGAATAGCTTTAATGACATTGCTCGTGCCTTGCAGATTGGCAGAAGTAAAGTAATATCAACTATAAATGAGCTTGTGCAACTGGGATTTATTCGTAAGCTTAAGATTCTAAAAAGTGATGGCAGTTATTCTGATAATCACTATTCAATCTCTGAACCTGAACAGCTGATAAAAAAAGAAGAAAGCCCCAAACAAGCCACTACACCGTTCAGAACTTTCAATAAAAGCAATTACAGTTCTAATTATAGGCGTTGTGTGGCTATATGTCAAGTGAAGTTCAATAGCTTGCTTGACTTTTTTAGTGGGGTAGTCCCCTAAAACGGAGTATGTATAGTATATACCCATTTCTTTATCAAAAAAGAAAAGAAATATTTTATTATATACTAAGAGTATAATATTTACTTAGGGTGATACCTGAACAGCTCTGATAGGAGAGGAAGCTTAGCCTGGCGGAATTGCAATGCCAGGCATAATTATTTTGCAAGCATTTTTTCTTTTTCTTCCGATAATTCTATTCCTACATACTAAAAGTGTTCGTAAAGGTGTCTGCAAGATTTTTCGGAAAAAGTGTTCGTAAAATAGCTAAAAAGTGCCTTTTTTACATAAAATTTAGGTATTCGCAAAGGTATACTTTTGCGAATAGAAGTAACTTAGAAATTCGGATTTGACAAACTTTATTTATTTATATAGAATAGGAGATATATTATGATTTCAAAAATAAGCGGAATGAGACAAGCACAATTACAAAATAGTTTTGTTTCTGATAATAATGATTTATCCCAATGGCAATACATCATATTTTCTGATGCGGAAAATATGAATAAATTCAAAGGAATTATGTTTAAAAAGCTTTATATAGAGGATTTTTGTATGAAATATTCAAGGAATGATTTATGCTTTTGCGGAAGCGGAAAAAAATATAAAAATTGTCACAGTGATATAAATCCCAACAGTCTTGTTGCACACCAATATAGGATAATGCATTTATTGGATGAAGAAATTAAAAACTGCCCTTATACTATATGTCAAAAAGGTTGCAGTGATTGTTGTACAGATGACTTTGAAGTTTCAGTAACAGAATTTTTTACAATTCTGAATTATCTGCAAATACATTGTAATAACCAACAAATCGAAAACATATGTAAATTATCAAAGGTAAAAATTTCTAGTATTTTATCAAATGAAAAGACAATTGCTTTTTCAAGATGTATTTTTTTGAATGAACATTCAAATGCTTGTGAAATATATGAAGTACGTCCTATTATATGTCGTAAGTATGGTTATTACAGCACTACAACAGATTGTAGTAAAATAATATCAGATAAAAAAGCAAGTATGTCACTTCTTAAAAATACAGAGGTTGATACTTCCAGTAATATTTTATCGTTTATTCTCCCAAACAACACAAAATTGCTCCAAAAAAGTCATTCCTTAATCTATTGGTTTTCAAGAGTTGAACAGGGAAAATTATCCAGTAATAAAATGAATGATTTATATAGGGTAGCAGTTAATTCGCCTATCTCAGAATATATTCGTATTTTACAACTCTAATAACAGCAGAGAAAATACTTGCCATATCTTTCAAAACTTGAAAGATAGTGACAGAGCATAATCGTACTGATAACGGTTATGCTCTATTTTTTTAATATTGCAACTATTACGGAGGAAAACAAAAATGAGTGAAACAAGAACTTATTACTATGCTCGTGTCAGCACAAATGAGCAGAGTTTAGATAGACAGCTTGAAGCGTTTCATCAGCTTGGTGCAGAAGAAAAATATATCTTCGCAGACAAGCAATCAGGAAAAAACTTAGAAAGAACTAATTATCAGATTTTGAGAAATAACATACTCCGAAGCGGTGACACCCTTGTTATAAAATCTCTCGACCGCTTGAGCAGGAATAAGCTTGATATAAAATCTGAGCTTGAATATTACAAGAAAAACGGCATTCGTGTAAAAGTCATAGATATGCCTACAACTATGATTGACCTTGAGGGACAAGAGTGGATTATAGAAATGGTTAATAATATCATTATTGAAGTCCTATCTTCTGTTGCAGAGCAAGAGCGTCAAGAAACGAGAAAAAGACAAGCCGAAGGAATAGCCGCAGCAAGAAAGCGAGGACAGCATCTTGGCAGACAAGAAATAAACTTTCCCCCAAATTGGTTTGAGGTTTACATCAGATGGAAAAAGAAAGAAATCCGAGCTAATACAGCTATGGAAATCTTAAATCTGAAAAGAACCACTTTTTATAAGCTTGTTAATAAATATGAGCAAGAAGATAAGTGGAATATATCTGTAAAATAAGTGGGACTTGAAGTCCCAGTTATTACTCTTGACATACGATAACTAATATGTTATCATATCAATATATTAGGGAAGTGATAAAATGAATAACGCTACTACTAAAAAATATCAAAACGAATTTGAGACTAAGTTGATTAGCAAACTAATAGAAGCAAGAGAATCAAAAGGACTTTCACAGCGTGAACTTGCTGAAATAAGTGGAATCAAACAACCTGCTATTGCAAGATTGGAAAATATGCGTTCTACACCTCAAATCGACACATTATTTAGACTTCTTGCTCCTTTAGGATACACATTATCGATTGTTCCAATAGAAATAAAATGATTTACGAAAGGAAGATTTTTATGAGTAATTATTTGGTTACAGCACAAGCAGAAGTTTTATACGAAAAGGCATATGGAATATTAGCAAAATACTCAAATTTAAGTAACGAAAATGATATTCCTGAATGTATTAAAAAAATTGAAGATAACTTAGCTGATTTTGCAAGAAAAATTATTTTATGTGATACCATGGAAGATATAGAAAATGTTAAACAAAATCTTACTATATATGAAAATATAATTGATAATATATCAATATTATCTTCAAAGGATATGGCAGTATGAATAATATTGAAAAGTATTCAGAAGATGAATTTCTTATTAAATATAATTTTATTATAGAAAAAGCAACAAAACCATTATCGCCCGTTTCTCAACCAACAGCTTACATACTGGGAGGTCAACCGGGTGCAGGAAAGACAACAATTCAAAAAATTCTTGCAAAAAGTGATAGCAACATATTTATTGTTAATGCAGATGCCTATAGACAATATCATCCACACTTCTACGAAATTCAATCAATATATGGCGATGATTCGCCTAAATATACACAATCATTCATAAATAAAGTTACAGAGAAACTGATTAATGATTTAAGTGACAACAAGTATAATTTACTGATAGAAGGTACTTTAAGAACAGCAGAAATTCCTATAAAAACAGCACAAAAATTAAAACATAAAGGCTACCGAGTAGAATTATGCGTAATGGCTGTTAAACCTGAAATATCATTTGAAAGCACAATTTTAAGATATGAAAACGCTTTGCTTTTTGGTGAAATCCCAAGAGCTACAAGCAAGGAACATCACGATTTAGTTGTTAATAGGATTGCAAATAATTTAGATACAATATATAACAGCAATATTTTTGATTGCATTAAAATGTTTACAAGAAGTAAAGGCTGCATTTATTCATCTGACTTATCTAGCCAAAAACCATCAGAAATTGAGAAAAATATTATTTTAGGAAAATGGTCTAATTCTGAAAAAGAAAATTTATTAGAAATTATACAAAGTATAAGAGAGTTAAAACAAAGCAGAAATGCAGATGATTTATCTGAATATATAAAACATTCGGATAAATTGCTTTTTATGCTAAATAATTTGTCTACTCAAAGCGAACTTGTTAAAAAATCCAACTTATCATTAGAACAAGTAGCATTACTTTATAAATCAAATATTCCATTTAAATGCAAGAAGATAGCAGAGGATAATTTTACGATAGTGTTTAATAGGTCAAATTCAGAAATAGTAAAGCATATATTAAATACTACATTAAATAAACAAAATAAGCCTAAAAGATAGTGCATAAGTAGGACTTCAAGTCCCACTTATGCTATATTTAAAAATTCTTTATAATATTAAGTGCCTTGCCACTTTGAGAGCAAGCTGTAATGTGAGAGGGAGTGGTTTTCCACTCCCTCTTTCTTAATTATTGGAGGTTATAAATGGACGATTTAAATTTTTTTGAAATTGATGTAAGTTATGTTGATTATTTAAAAAATATAGAAATAAATAAACGAGGATTCTCCAGAGTTCCAAATATGGTCTATGATAAAAATTAAAAACAAAAATTGATTTATGGTGTGGTATTAGTTGTAAAGAGAAAAAATATAACGACAAGGTTAATCAAATACTTAGCCAAAACTCTTGTGAAAATTTCAAACATAAATTATAAATAAAATAAAGAAAACCGTAGTTCTTTAAGCAATAAATGCTTTATGAACTACGGTCTTTTTTGTTTAATTGGGACTTCAAGTCCCAGTTACTTAAAAAATAGAAAGTTTTAAGGAGATTATTTATGACATTAGTTTTATTCAAACACATCCAAATTGTTTAAATATGCTCTAATTTCATTATTAAGTTTTTTGAATTTTTCATTTATTTCACCAGTTCTTTTATATGCTTCTTTAGGTAAATGTTCTTTTTCTTCTTGAGTATCAAGGCTTATATACCATCGAAATTCAAACTCATTCAATTGTTTTCCACATAATTCACAAATTTCTTTATATTCTTCATAGAACTTTTCAGGAATAAAAGGAGCATTGCTATTCAACTCATCTTGGGCTATTACCACAGCAGTTTTTGCAATATTATAATGTTCTTCATTTTCTTTTTTTCTCAATTCTTTATCAGCTGGTAATGAGTTAAATCCTTGTGGAATCATCACGTTTATATTTTTTATCATATCAAAAAACGCTTTTGATAAACTTCTATAAATATTAAATTCTGTATCAAATTTAGTTTTACTGATATATGTTTTATTTCCTATATTAGCTTTATACCTTTCAAAATTTTTATTAAGTTTTAATTCATATTTCTTTTGAAGTTTTTCGGCAATAAAATTAGAAGTAAAATATACAACAGCACCAAAACCTCCTATACTTGCTATTGCTTGCATAACTATTTCCCAAATTTGATTCATTATCATGCTCCTTATAACATATTTTAGTACAATTCTTAAACACATATCTTAAATTAGAACTATGCTTTTTATGTAACTGGGACTTTAAGTCCCAGTTACAATTTTATTCGTAAAAAGAAATGAATAATTAATTATAAATTTTTGTTGACAAATATATCCAAACGAGGTATAATAATGTTGTAGATAATAAAAAACATCTATAGCCCATCAGTTGTTACCAGCAACCAATGGGCATACGCCGTAAAGGTAACCAACATTACCTAACGACTTATAGACGCCATTCTTAGGTTTCATTATAACCTATTTTGGATATATTTGTCAAGTCTTATGCCTTTACGATTCGCAATTTTCGGGCATAAGCCTTGGCTTTTATTTTTATCTTCCAAAAAAATCATCATACTTTCCATTTCGGACATCTTTAACGAATTTCAAAAAATCACCAATAATATATCCAAAGCAAGTAAGAAATCCTAAGACCAAAAGCCATTCGCCTAAGCCCCATTTCATACTTGCAAAGCATATTTCCAAGAATAAATCCACTTTTTAACCTCCTTATATTTTATTATCCTGTATATAGGTTTATTAAGTTATAAGCCTATATACAGGGCAATAATCAAAGGATTAAAGCCCTATAAAACAAAATACACAGAACATAACAAAAATACAAAGGTTGTACGGTAACAGTTATGCCACAACGCATTTCTAACGCCGAGCGAACTAATAGAAAAACTTCTATTACTACCTCCGTACACTGGGTAAGGACTTAGTCCTGTTTAATACATCAATCAAATTAACGGTACAGTTAAATGAAGAATGTCGTGAGATATGCCAAAATGCAAAACTCATAAACCGCTGAATTGCGTGAGCTGACTGTAGCGCGAACCTTTTGATAGGTAAAGATAGTTATGCTTCTGTTTTAGAGGCTTTCCCCAACAAACTTTACAAACCGGGGATTGCCTTTGAATAAGGATACACGCTGTATATCTTTATTCAAGGGCAAAGATTTTTCTTAGCCTTTGTTCTTCTCTCTTTTAAGGTAATCTTATTTCAAGGTTGCCTTTGAGCAATACCATTATAACTTGATGATACTGCTCAAAGGCAACAGGTATACACCTATTGCCTTTGAATAATTTTGTGGTCGAGGTGACAGGACTTGAACCTGCGGCATCTTGGTCCCAAACCAAGCACTCTACCAAACTGAGTTACACCTCGTTTTCTCACAGCTTCATTATTATACTATATGCAATTCATTTTGTCAACACTTTTTCGAAACTTTTTTTAATTTTTTAAAAAAAGTTTTAACTATATCTTGATAGCTATTTTATAGCTAATATTTTATAATCATTATGAGTATTTCGTTTTCAGAAATCCCTTTATAAAGGGATTTTTCCTCTTATAAGCAATAGTCAAATATGCCTTATAGAAAAATGTCTTCAAAAACTAAAAGTTTTTCTTTTTTATCAATTTCAAATTTTTAACACACAATTATATTTAAGGGAACCCCCTGCGAGGGTTCCCTACGAAAAACATTCCACTGGAATGTTTTTCTACCCTCCTGCGCTTTGTGAAGTATAAAGTGTTTCGCCGTCTGCGGACGGCGACAAGGGCGTTGCCCTTGACCTACAAGCCTTTGAAAAGGCTTGAGTAAGACTTTTATAACCCATAAAAAATAAGCTCACAACAGACTCGTTGTGAGCTTACTTATTTTTATATCTTAGCTTAATATAAAATATTAGTCAAAGAACTTTGAGTGGATAGCTGAAACCGCCTTATCTGCATCATCTGCATTGATAAGAACTGAAATCTTGATTTCACTTGTAGAAATCATCTGAATGTTGATTTGTGCATCAAAAAGTGCCTCAAACATCTTTGTAGCAACGCCTGCATGGCTTTCCATACCTGCACCAACAATAGAAATCTTTGCAACATCTTCTGAGAGAGTTACAGACTTACCGCCAACAACAGAGATAAAGTCTTCCATAATAGCAACTGCTTCTTTGCCGTTTTCCTTAGCTACTGTGAAAGCAATATCCTTTGTGCCGTCACGACCGATGGACTGAAGAATAATATCAACATTTATGCCCTTAGAAGCAAGCTTGGAGAAAAGCTTAAACGCAAGACCCGGAACATCCGGAACACCAACAACTGAAATACGAGCAACATTTGTATCCTTAGCTACACCGCTGACCAACATTTTTTCCATTTTAACTGCCTCCTTAACGATTGTGCCTGGTGCATTTGTCATACTTGAAAGCACCTCAAGCTCTATGTTATATTTTTTAGCCATTTCTACGCTTCTGTTATTCAAAACCTGTGCGCCGAGAGTTGCAAGCTCAAGCATTTCATCATAAGAAATTGTATTGAGCTTCTTTGCGTTTTTGACCTTTCTTGGGTCGGCTGTATAAACGCCCTCAACATCTGTGAATATCTGGCAAAGGTCTGCGTGTGCTGCTGCTGCAATAGCAACTGCACTTGTATCAGAACCACCACGACCAAGTGTTGTAACATCATTATAACGATTAAGTCCTTGGAAACCTGCAACAACAACTATATTGTTCTTATCAAGCTCTTTCATGATACGGTCTGTGTTTACACGCTTAATTCTTGCACTTGTATAAGCGGAGCTTGTTTCAAAGCCTGCCTGCCAGCCAAGAAGTGAAACAACTGGATAGCCAAGCTTTTCGATAGCCATAGCAAGAAGTGCTATTGACATCTGCTCGCCTGCTGCAAGAAGCATATCTCTCTCACGCTTGGAAGCATTAGGGTTGATTTCGTTTGCTTTTTCGATAAGGTCATCAGTTGTATCGCCCTGTGCAGATACAACAACAACAACACTGTTGCCCTTTTTATATGTATCTGTAACTATTTTAGCGACATTCATTACTCTTTCAGCATTTGCCACAGAGCTTCCGCCGAATTTCTGAACTATTAAACTCATCTGCAATTTCTCCCTCTTTTTATTTTATATATACGCTTATTTTGGTTCAGCTCATATGAGTTAAGCCAAGCAACGCAATAAACAAGATTATTATATCAGATTATCTTTAAAAATTAAAGGTCTGAAATCCTGATTTTTGAAAGAACCTTTATGCCATTATCTTCAAGAGCCTTAATAGCTTTCTCTATATCAGATTCTTTCATATCGCCTGTTGTGAAAGCAAATTCATTTTCCTTAGCACCATTTCTTGTAAGAGGCTTAACACCTATAAAAAGCTCAGTAGCTTTTTCAAAAGCTAACTTCGTATTGTTAGACTCTGCTCTTACATAAACGCTCATAATTGTATTTGCATAAGGTTCTACATCGCTCTCTGAACCATCTGCCCAACCAAGATACTTTCTTGCAGAAAGATGCTTAACACAGTCGATAATATCAGCAACAACAGCACTTGCAGTAGGAAGCTTACCAGCACCCTTACCATAGAATACAACATCGCCTGTTGCATCGCCACGAACAAGAATACCGTTGAATACATCATCAATACCAGCAAGCTGACTGCTACGCTCAATGAACATAGGCTCAACTGTAATATCGACCTTACCGTCCGCAAGCTTCTTAACCTGACCTATAAGCTTTACTACTCCGCCCCATGCGTCTGCATAAAGAACATCGTCGAGGGTGATTTCTGTTATGCCCTTTGTATTAACATAATCCGGATAAATATGCTTGCCATATGCAAGAGAGGCAAGAATACAAATCTTTCTGCAAGCATCATCGCCCTCAATATCAGCCTTAGGATTTCTCTCGGCATAGCCAAGCTCCTGAGCCATTTTGAGTGCATCTGCAAAAGGCATTTGCTCACGAATCATCTTTGTAAGAATAAAGTTTGTTGTACCATTGAGTATACCAGCAATCTCTATAACATCATTTGCTGCAAGGCACTGGCTCATTGGACGGATAATCGGAATGCCACCACCTACGCTTGCCTCAAAGAGGAAGTTTGCATTCTTTTCCTGTGCGATTGCAAGAAGCTCTGCACCTTTTTTAGCAACAAGCTCTTTATTCGAAGTTACAACGCTTTTTCCTGCCTGTAAGCAACGCTTAACGAAATCATAAGCAGGATTGACTCCACCCATAACCTCGGCAACAACTTTAACTTCTTCATCGTTTAAAATATCCTCAAAATTCTTTGTAAATCTATCCGCAAGAGGACTATCAGGAAATTCTCTTATATCAAGAATATACTTGATATTGATTTCTTCCTTTGCTCTTTTTGCAATGCTTTCGGCGTGGCTTGTTAAAACTTCTACAACGCCTGAACCGACTACACCATGTCCCATAACCGCTACTTGTACCATTTTTATATCTCCCTTACATTTTATATTAAGTAATTTTATCTTGTTTCTGTTGAGCTTGTCTGCTCTGGTTCAGATGTTTCTATAACTGATTCTACGCTCTCTGTTGAGCTTTCCACACTCTCAATACTTTCTGTACTCTCTGTTGAGCTTTCTCCACTCTCTGTACTTTCGATACTTTCTGTTGAGCTTTCATCGCTTGTATCAGAAGTAGATGATTCATCAGACCGGCTATATTCTGTATTGCTTGATTCCGGAGGTGTAATAACTTTTCCGTGGGTAGAAATACAAGTTCCAGGCATATTATCCGATGTATAATAGCCCGTTACTGTATCTGGGCAAAGTGAATTTGCAAGCAAACCAGTTTCTCGACAGAACTTCTGAGGAATAACTGTATCTGGTATGTTGAAATCTTTATGTTCCTTAGTTTTGAGATATTCTGTCATAATCTCAGACCAAAGAATATGATTCTTACCCTCTTCTTCCTGATTTATTGAGGCAGGAATATCGTGTCCTTGCCAAATGCCTGCAACAGCATAAGGAGAAGCACCTACAAACCAGTTGTCATAGGTATTATCAGTAGTACCTGTCTTGCCTATAATATCCCAGCCAGTAACTGCTGCACGATAACCAATGCCCTCTTTATCACTGACAACCTGATGGAGCAATCTATTCATGATTGCCGCTGTTTCTTCACTTATAGCACGAGAGGAAACTCTCTTATCTCTTTGGTCAAGAATAATATTGTTATCTTGGTCAGTCACATAATAGTAGGTATATGGCTCATAGTATGTTCCACCATTACAGAATGGAATATATGAAGCTGTCATTTCACGGACAGTTGTTCCTCCGTGAACACCACCCATAGACATAGCAACGATATTTTTTGAGTCTTGGTCGGGGTCAAGATGTGCAAGCTTAAACTTATTTGTAGCATAGTTATAGCTTTCTCTCATACCTATTTGATTTAGAAGATTAACCGTTGCTGCGTTTGATGAAATTTCAAGGGCTGTCATAACTGTAATATTGCCACGATAGCCTTCGTACCAGTTATTAGGGCCTGCTACGGTATTTCCATTTGCATCATAAGACCAATCCTGAATAGCTGTATCTGAAATCAATGATGAGAAATTAACTATCTTATCTTCAATAGCCGGAGCATAAACCGCAATAGGCTTAATTGTTGAACCTGGCTGTAGGTATGCACCATTTGCTCTATCAAAGAGGAATAATCCATCCTTTTCTTTACGGCTGCCTATGGTTGCAAGCACTCTGCCGTCAAGTCCCATCATAATATAACCACATTCAAGCTTTTTATCCTTAGGAGTTTTCCACTGAAGAACCTTTTTCTGTGCTATACTCTGTGCTGTTGGGTCCATTGCTGAATATATTTTAAGTCCTTCTGTATAAAGCTTTCTTTCAGCTTCGCTTTCACTTATATTAAGATTTTTTTGCAAGGCCTCAGAAACTTCTCTAAAGAGCATATCATTATACCAGCTTTGAGTGGTATCTTCGTCCTCGTCATCATTATAGCTATATCCAACAAAGGTCATTGTTGCCGATTCTTTCATAGCCGCTTCATACTCAGACTGAGTAATTCTGCCCTGTGAATACATCTCGCAGATAACAACTTCACGACGCTTTTTATTATTCTCAGGATAAGCAAGAGGATTATAAACCGCAGGATTCTGTGTAATGCCTGCAATAGCCGCACACTCTGCAATAGAGCACTCATTTATATCTTTATCAAAATAAAGATTTGCAGCAGCCTGAACACCACTGCAACCACTTCCGAAGTTTACTATATTAAGGTAAGCTTCAAGAATTTCCTCTTTAGTGTATTGCTTTTCGAGGTCCAGTGCGTGAAATATTTCTGTAATCTTACGATTAAGGCTGACATCATCATTCTCTGTAACATTCTTAACAAGCTGTTGTGTTATTGTAGAGCCACCGTAATCAGCACTTCCTGTAATAAGGCTTAATACAGCACCACTTGTACGAATCCAGTCAACACCCTTATGGTCATAGAAACGCTTGTCCTCAATAGAAACAACTGCATCTGTCATCGCCTTTGGAATATTATTATAATCAACCCAAACACGGTTTGCTGTGTTATAAAGGTTTTGGTCGAGCGTTACTGTTCCGTCATCATTCGTGACATAAATACTACTGGTTATATTTTTCTTTGCATTTCTGAGGTCCAGACTGAATGGCTCGTTTGCTACATCAATTATATAAGCCACAATAGAAATCATAACTACTACACCAGTAATAGCTCCAACCAGCAAGACAGTAAGAAGTATTCTCTTAACAATACCCCAAACTCTGGATAAAGCTGGGTGGTTCTCTGTTAAAATCATCACACCACCTTCGTCAGAATAATTACTTATATCAGTATTTTTCATTCACGACAACCCGCCTTTCCCGAAAAATAATTCGTTCTAAAAAATCAAAAATAATCATAGCTTGCTTATCTTACATATAAGAATTGAATGTTATCCTTAGTATTATACCATAAAATCAAAAAAATGGAATGAAAAATTAAAAAATTCAAAATATATTTGCGATTTACCTAAATTTTAAAGAAATTTTATAGCATTTGACGAATAAATCGCCATATTTCTGGCAAAATTAAGCTTGAAAAATCCAAATATTTCATAAAAGGAGAGTAATTATAATGAAAAAAATGATTGCTGTTACAGGTTGCTTTGTGATATTCTGCCTTGTTATAAATGGTATACTGATTCCCTCTTTGCCAAGTGTAAATGCTGAAAACACTCCTCCAACTACACAGACAAGCTATATTGAAGAAAGCTCTGAAGCTTTATCTAAATCTGAAGAATTTTACATTTTAAAGGAATATAATGGGAAAATTGCTGTTTACTCATCAAATTCGGACAAGCCGATAGAAATAACAAATGCATCTACTGCTAAACTTCCAAAAAGCGACCAAGAGGCTCTAAAAGATGGTATCAAAGCCGAATCTAAGAAAGAGCTTAATCGTCTTTTGGAGGATTTTTGCAGTTAATAACAATTTTGAAAAGGATTGAGCAAGATTTTTAAGTGCTTTAAGTGAAAACCTTGCGGAACTATCGTTACTAACAAAAGAAATTTGAGAGTGGGACTTCGTCCACCGCTTGAGAAGAACGATATGTTAAGGGCTTTGTCCTTAAAACCCACGAGAGGCTCTGTCCCTCGACCCTGCAAGCTTTTGAAAAAGCTTGAGCAAAATTTTTATCTGTCTTAGATAAGTCAATTAGCTAATTGGTAGTTTAGTACTCCGCGTGAAAAATTTCTCACGCTTATCACGAGCGAGACTTGTCGAGCGATTCCGCGGCTTGACAGCGGCGGCACGCCGCCTTGAGCAAAACTTTTATCTGTCTTAGATAAGTTAATTAGCTAATTGGTAGTTTTATCATTCGCAGCAACAATCTTCTCTAATACATTACGAGCAAGACTTGTCGAGCGATTTTGCGGCTTGTCCTGTGCGGTCACGCACCGTTTTAGGAGCAGCAACCCAACACCTATGTCGCATAATAACTTGACAAAGGCTGTATTATATATTAAAATAAAATGTGCATAATATGCCAAAGAAAATTATTTTTATACAATACTACAATGTTTAATTTTCCTTGAAAATTTGACTTATTCGGTCGAATTATTGCGTACATCAGATATTTATTTCAAAAACGGAGGAAAAGTTTTTATGAGTTTCAGCATTCTCGGAACAGGCAAGGCTGTGCCTGATTATATCCTTACAAATGATGAGCTTGCAACTATCGTTGAGACAAACGATGAATGGATTCGTACTAGAACAGGTATCGAGGAAAGAAGAATCTGTAAGGACGAAACTATTACTGAGCTTTGCGTAAAAGCAGCTAAAGAGGCACTTGATGATGCAGGTATCACTGCTGAACAGCTTGACCTCATTATTTGCTCTACTATGCGTGGCGAAAATCTTACACCTTCTCAGGGCTGTATGATTCAAAAGGAAATTGGTGCAAAATGCCCTGCTTTCGACCTTAATGCCGCTTGCTCAGGCTTTATCTATGCTCTTGATGTTGCAGATGGCTATTTTGTAAGAAAAAAGGTAAAGTATGTTCTTGTCGTTTCTATGGATAACCTCTCTAACATAACAAACTGGAAAGACCGTTCAACCTGTGTTCTTTTCGGTGATGGCGGTGCTGCCGCTGTTCTTGGCGAGGGTGATGACCTCCTTGCAATCCATCTTACTGCCGCAGGAAATGACGAGGTTCTTCGTATTCCTCACGGTGAAAACTCTTCTCCGTTCTATGAACATAAGCCTGAACCTGCACTTCTTCAGATGATGGGTAATGATGTTTATAAGTTTGCTGTAACTGCTATGCCTGAGGGTATAAGAACAGTCGTTGAAGAAGCTGGTCTTCAACAGAGTGATGTTAATTGGGTTATTCCTCATCAGGCTAATATCAGAATTATTAATACAGCCGCAGCAAAGCTTGATATTCCAAGAGAAAGATTTTTCTGCAATATCAATCACTATGGCAATACTTCTTCAGGAAGTGTTCCTATTGCTCTCCACGAAGCAAGTCAGGCTGGACTTCTCAAGAAGGGTGATATAATCGCTCTTTGTGCTTTCGGCGGAGGTCTTACAACAGGAAGCTGTATTATTCGTTGGTGTAAATAATTTATTTTCGGTATGAAATCTGCTTTTTTCGGAATCATATCTAAAATAATGCTTAAAATACGATAAATTTAACGGAGGTTAAAAGTCTTATGGCAAAAACTGTTTTTGTTTTTTCAGGACAAGGTGCTCAATATCCATCAATGGGTAAAGAACTATATGAAAACTCACCTGCCGCAAAGGCTGTTTTCGATATGGCTGAGACAATTCGTCCCGGAACTATTAAACAATGCTTCGAGGGAACTAAAGAAGAACTTAGTATAACTATCAATACTCAACCTTGTATGTTTGCAGTTGACCTTGCAGCTGCAGCCGCAGTTAAAGAGGCGGGCATTAACCCCGATTACATAGCTGGCTTCTCTCTTGGCGAAATTGCTGCTGTAGCTTTCGCAGGAATCTTATCATACGAAGAAGCTTTTAAACTTGTATGCAGACGAGCAGAGCTTATGGATAAAGCTGCAACCGAAAATAAGGGTGCTATGGCAGCTATCCTTAAGCTCACAACAGATAAAGTAGAAGAAATCTGCAAAAAATATAATAAGGCTTGGCCTGTAAACTATAACTGCCCTGGACAAACAGTTGTTGCTGCCTCTGAGGATGAAATTGACGCTCTCTGCGAAGATGTAAAGGCTGAAAAGGGCAAGGCTGTTAAACTCGCTGTAAGCGGTGCTTTCCATTCTCCATTTATGGAAAGTGCATCTAAGGGACTTGCTGAATACCTCGATGGTATTACTCTTAGCGAACCAACTATACCTGTTTATGCTAACCTCACTGCAAAGCCTTATACATTATCAGACGCTAAGGAACTTCTTGCAAAGCAAGTTATGAACCCTGTAAAATGGCAGACTACTGTTGAAAACCTTATCGCAGAGGGTGCAGATACCTTTATTGAAGTTGGTGTAGGTAAAACTCTTGTTGGCCTTGTTAAAAAAACAAGCAAGGAAGTTACTGCTGTTAATGTTGAAAACAAGGCTACCTTAGATGAGGCTAAGGCTGTTGTTCTTGGTTAAAGCTAAGAAATAAAACGAGCCTTCAGCTTTAAAGGGTTTAACCTTGAAAGGAATGAGTATAAATGTTTGAATTAACTAATAAAAACGCAATCGTTACTGGTGCTTCAAGAGGTATCGGCAAGGCTGTTGCTTTAAAGCTTGCTGCTCTCGGTGCAAATGTAGCTGTTGTATATGCAGGAAATGCTGAAAAAGCTAACGAAACTGTTGCAGAAATTGAGTCTCTTGGTGTAAAAGCCAAGGCATACTGCTGTGATATTTCAAGCTTTGATTCTGCAAAAGAACTTATCGCTTCTGTAATCGAGGAATTCGGCGGTGTTGATATTCTTGTAAATAATGCTGGTATCGTTAAAGACTGCTTGGTTCTCTCAATGAAAGAAGATGACTTCGACAGAGTTATTGATGTAAACCTCAAGGGTACATTCAATATGATTAAGAATGTATATCAGCATATGATGAAAAAGCGTCGTGGCAGAATTATCAACCTTTCATCTGTTGTTGGTCTTAATGGCAACGCTGGTCAGGCTAATTATGCTGCTGCTAAGGCTGGTATTATTGGTATGACAAAATCAGTTGCTAAAGAGCTTGCTGCTCGTGGTGTAACTGTTAATGCTATTGCTCCTGGTTTTATTGGAACAGATATGACTGCCGCTCTCAGCGACAAAAACAAGGAAGCTATAATGGCATCTATCCCTGCAAAGAAAATGGGTACTCCTGATGATATAGCTAACACTGTTGCATTCCTTGCAAGTGATGAAGCTGCATATATCACAGGTGAAGTTATTAAGGTTGATGGCGGTATGGCGATGTAATTTGCCTTTCGCTTGATATATTAGGAGTATAATTGTTTGAATACTCGGAATTTGTCTGAGTTATGAGAAAGGAATTGTTTTAAATGAGAAGAGTTGTTATAACCGGTATCGGTGCTGTAACACCTGTCGGAAACGATATAGAAACAATGTGGGATTCACTTGTAAATGGTAAAAATGGTATCGACTATATAAAGAGCTTTGATACAGAAAAGCTCAAGGTTAAGGTTGCTGCTGAAGTTAAGGACTTCGACCCAACAAAATATATCGAGAAAAAGGAACTCAGAAAGACTGACCTTTTCTGTCAGTATGCTATTGCAGCAGCTTGTCAGGCAGTCGAGGATAGTGGCATTATCGGTACTATTGAAGACGAAAAGCTTGGTGTTTATGTTGGTTCTGGTACAGGCGGTATGCACACATTTTTCACTCAATGTGAAAATATGATTGCCGAGAAAAAGATTTCTCCATTCTTTATTCCTATGATGATAGGTAATATGGCTGCTGGTCTTATTGCTATCCGTTTTAGTGCAAAAGGTCCTTGCCTCCCTGTTGTCACAGCATGTGCTACATCAACACACGCTGTCGGTGAGGCTTTCCACGCAATTAAGAACGGCTATGCAGACGCTATCATCACTGGTGGTGCTGAGGCCGCTATTACACCTCTTGCAATAGCAGGTTTCTCAAGCTGTATGGCTCTTTCTACAAGAAATGACCCTAATAGCTCATCTATCCCATTTGACAAACGCCGTGATGGCTTTGTTATGGGTGAGGGTGCTGGTATACTCGTTCTTGAAGAATACGAACACGCTGTTGCTCGTGGTGCTAAGATTTATGCAGAGGTTGCAGGATATGGCAACACCTGCGATGCACACCATGTTACAGCTCCAGACCCAGAGGCAGCCGGTGCAGCTCGTTGCGTAGAAATCGCATTAAAAGAGGCTGGTATCACAGATGACGATACTCTCTATATCAACGCTCACGGCACAAGCACACCCGCAAATGATAAGACAGAAACAGCCGCTTTCAAGAGAGCTCTCGGAGAAAAGGCTTATGACGCATATATCAGCTCAACAAAGTCTATGACAGGACATATGCTAGGTGCAACAGGTGCAGTTGAAGCTATTGTTGCTGCTCTTGCTGTTAAGAACGGAATCGTTCCTCCTACTATCGGACTTGAAGAGCCAGACCCAGAATGTGACCTCAACTATGTTCCTAACAAGGCTGTTGAAGCACCACTTACTGCTGCTGCATCAACTACATTCGGTTTCGGCGGTCACAACGCTTGTATCGCTTTGAAGAAAGTAAGCGAATAAGAAAATTTTTAATAAATCTATAAAAGCCTTTTAAATAGCTTATTAAATGGCTTTGCCTTTAAACAAAAAGGAGCGGTAAAAAGCCGCTGAAAGGAATGAATCAAATGCCAATTTTTGATATTGACGAAATCAAGGAGCTTTTGAACGCATTCGATGGCTCAAAAGCAACTGAGCTTGAAGTAAGAGGAATGGACGGCGAAAGATTGATATTCAAGCAAACAACAGCCGCTCCTGTTATTGTTGCTAATGAACAGCCTATAATAGCACAACAGCCTACTACTGTTACAACTACTATTCCACAGGCAGTTTCTAACGATGCACCGTCTACTTGCACAAAGGAAGAAGCTGTTCAGGAAGGCACTCCTATTCCATCTCCTATGGTAGGTGTTTTCTATGCGGCATCTTCACCTGATGCTGAGCCTTATGTTAAGGTAGGTTCTAAGGTACATAAGGGTGATGTTCTTTGTCTGATTGAGGCTATGAAGCTTATGAACGAGGTTACTGCTGAAAAAGACGGCGAAATCGTAAGCATTTGTGCTGAAAACGGTCAGGTTGTAGAATACGGTCAGGCTTTATTTATGGTAAAATAAAATATCAATTCGGAGTTTGAAAGAATTTCGACTTCTTTAGGTCGTGATTCTTTCAAGCTTTGTTTTGTTTGTGAAAGGAATTGAAAAACAGTGAATAAGGAAGAACTTAAAGCTATTATCCCTCACAGAAATTCTATGCTCCTCATTGATGAGGCCACAAAAATTTCAGAAGATACTTCTGTCGGCAAGAAAACTATTGTCGGTGACGAATGGTTTCTTGATGGTCATTTTCCGGGCAACCCTATTGTTCCGGGAGTTATACTCTGCGAAATGATGGCTCAGACAAGTGCTGTTATTATTGCTGAAAAATCCGCAGTAAGCACCCCATACTTCACAAGCATTGAAAAGGCTCGCTTTAAAGAAATGGTTCGCCCTGGCGATACATTTGAGATTGAATGCAAACTTACAAAAAATCGTGGTATGTTCTATTTTATCGAGGGCAAGGGTACTGTAAACGGTAAACTCTGTGTTAGTGCCAATTTCTCTTTTGCTCTTATTGAAAGGGAGTAAAGACATTGTTTTCTAAAATATTGATTGCAAACAGAGGCGAAATTGCTGTAAGAATTATTCGTGCCTGCCGAGAGATGGGCATTTCTACTGTTGCTGTTTATTCTCAGGCTGATAAGGACGCTCTTCATGTCAGCATAGCTGATGAAAGCTACTGCATTGGTGGTCCTCAGGTTGGCGACAGCTATCTTAATATGGCTGCTATACTTACAGTTGCTGTTATTTCTGGCGCTCAGGCTATTCACCCAGGATACGGACTTCTTTCTGAAAATGCAAAATTCGTTTCACTTTGTGAAAAGTGTAATATTGAGTTTATCGGTCCTTCAAGCGAAATGATTTCTAAGCTTGGCGACAAGGACGAGGCTCGCAGAACTATGAGAAATGCAGGCGTTCCTGTAACTCCTGGTACTGATATAATAGAAGATGTAAATATTGCTAAGGAAAAAGCTGCAGAAATCGGATATCCTATCCTTATAAAAGCTCGTTCTGGCGGTGGCGGTCGTGGTATTCGTCTTGTACATAACGAGGACGAATTTGAAAATGCTTTCCACTCGGCATCAGCAGAGGCTCAAAGTGCTTTTGGTGATGGTGCTGTTTATATTGAAAAGTACCTCAAGCCTGTTAAGCATATTGAAATGCAGTTACTTTGTGATAAGTTTGGCAATGTAGTTTGCCTTGGTGAGCGTGAATGCTCTGTTCAGCGTAAAAATCAGAAGCTTATCGAGGAAAGCCCCTCCCCTGCCATCACTCCTGAAATTCGTGCAAATATGATGGAAGCTGCTAAAAAGGCTGCTCTCGCCGTTGGCTATGAAAATGCTGGTACAGTAGAATTCTTGCTCGATAAAGACAAGAATTTCTACTTTATGGAAATGAATACAAGACTTCAGGTTGAGCACCCTGTTACAGAAATGGTCGTAGGTATCGACCTTGTTCAATGGCAAATCAGAATTGCCGCAGGTGCAAAGCTTTCTATGACGCAGGATAAGATTTTTATTCACGGAAGTGCCATAGAATGCCGTATCAACTCAGAAGACCCTGATAATAATTACCGTCCAAGCTGTGGTACTATCAATCTTTTACATATTCCTGGTGGTCCTAATGTTCGTTTTGATACTGCTATATATCAAGACTATACTGTACCTCCATATTATGATTCTATGATAGGAAAGCTTATTGTTCAGGCTCGTTCTCGTGAGCTTGCTATAAGAAAAATGAAAATGGCTCTCAGTGAGCTTATTATTCAGGGCATTACTCATAACAGAAATCTTCATTTAGATATACTATCTGATAAGGAATTTGTTGACGGCACTTATACAACAGGATTTATGGAAGATTTTGATAAACGCCGTAACAAACAAAAGGACGAGTAATTTGCTCAAAGCTAACTATAATATATCTACAAGCCTTTGGATACTTTGAGCGGAAAGGAAAAAGCTTTAATGTTTAATTCTGATATTTTTAATTTTATGAAGCCAAAAAATGAGCTTGAAAATCAGGGCGAATGGGCAGAAACCCATCCATTTATTCCAGATGAGCTTTGGGTTAAATGCCCTGCTTGCAAAAATATGATTCTTACCTCTGACCTTGAGGATAACCTAAAGGTTTGTAGCAAGTGTGGTCATCACTTTCGCACAAATGCTCGCTACCGCATAAATATAACCGTTGATGAGGACAGCTTTAAGGAAATGGACGCTGACCTCGTTTCTGAAAATATTCTTGATTTTCCTGAATATACCCGCAAGCTTAAAACATCAAAGATGTCAAGCGGAGAGAATGAATCTGTTATCTGCGGTACAGCAGAAATTGAGGGTTCTAAGACTGTGCTTTGCGTGATGGATTCATCTTTTATGATGGGCTCTATGGGAACTGTCACAGGCGAAAAAATAACTCGTGCATTTGAATATGCAACGGAAAATAACCTACCTGTTGTCGTTTTTACTGTTTCTGGTGGTGCAAGAATGCAGGAGGGTATCCTCTCTCTTATGCAGATGGCTAAGACAAGCGGTGCTGTTAAGCGTCACAGCGACAAAGGCTTGCTCTATATAACAGTACTTACAGACCCTACAACTGGCGGTGTTACTGCAAGCTTTGCTATGGAGGGCGATATTATTCTTGCTGAGCCAAAAGCCCTTATCGGTTTTGCCGGACCAAGAGTTATAGAACAGACTATTCGTCAAAAACTTCCTAAGGACTTTCAGACAGCTGAATTTCTCCTTGAAAAAGGCTTTGTTGATGCTGTTGTCAACCGCAAGGATATGAAAAAGACACTTTCAAAGCTTTTGAAGCTTCATTCTAAGGAGGGAATCTAAGATGAGTGCGATAGATAAAGTTAATGCTGCAAGAGCAAATAACAGACCTACTTCAATCGACTATATAACTAAAATATTCGGAGATTCCTTTATAGAACTTCACGGCGACAGAAAATTCGGTGATGATAAAGCTATTGTCGGCGGTATAGCAAAGCTTAATGATATGCCTGTAACAGTCATTGGCATAGAAAAAGGCAGAAACCTCAAGGAAAGAATGGAAAGAAATTTCGGTTCTGCTCACCCTGAGGGCTACCGCAAAGCTTTAAGACTTATGAAACAGGCTGAAAAGTTCAGACGGCCTGTCATCTGTTTCGTCGATACATCAGGTGCATATTGTGGTATTGGTGCTGAGGAGCGTGGTCAAGGTCAGGCAATCGCCGAAAATCTTATGGAAATGATGACTCTCAAAACACCTATTCTTACTATTCTCATCGGTGAAGGCGGAAGCGGTGGTGCATTGGCACTCGCAGTTGCAGATGAGGTATGGATGCTTGAAAATGCTATTTATTCCGTTATCTCTCCTGAGGGCTGTGCAAGTATTCTTTGGAAAGATTCGAGCAAAACTGCTGAAGCATCTGAATGCTTGAAAATAACCTCTCAGGACCTTTTCTCTATGGGCGTTATAGAAAGAATTATAAGAGAGCCAAAAGACCTTGATAGCAAGCTTTTTGACGGTTTAAAGCATATTATTGAACAGACTGTCAGCAAAAAGCTTGAACAGCCAATAGATGTTTTGCTTGATAACAGATATAATCGTTTCAGAAAATTTGGCAAAGATTCTGCTGCTTATCTCAGAAATGATGAGTAATTAAACATAAAATAAAGTTTTACAATCATTCACTTGCTTGACTTTTATGATTAGTCGGTATATAATTTGAAACACAAATAACTCAAACACAAACCATATCGCAAATAGCCTTGTGCTTTCGTTTAAGCAAAATTATTCCACTGAAAATAGAATTCGTGCTATCAAAGCTTTTGAACTCATTACTTCAACAATTAATATATAAAATGCGTTTAGCGGGAAAAGTAGTAATATTCGCCTATCACAGAGAGGAGGTCATAGCTGAAAGACCTCTATATGCGATATTATGAAATGCACCCGTCAGCACACAGTAGGAAATGACTGTGCGTATTGTCTGCGTTAAGGATTTTAATGAGTACAGAATTTTTCTGTTAAATTAGGGTGGAACAGCGATTATCTCGCCCCTGAACTTTTTCAGGAGCGGGATTTTTTTATATTATAAAAAGGAGTGTTTTTATGAAGATTTTTAATACCTTGACAAGAACGAAGGAAGAATTTATCCCTATCAAAGATGGCGAAGCTAAGATTTATGCCTGCGGACCAACAGTTTATAACTATATTCATATCGGTAATGCAAGACCTATCTGCGTTTTTGATATTCTAAGACGCTACCTCAAATACAGAGGTTTTAAGGTTACTTTCGTTCAGAATTTTACAGATATTGACGATAAAATTATCAACAAGGCTAATGAAACTGGCTCGGATTATATTTCTGTTTCAGAAAAATTTATCAAGGAATATAAAATTGATGCTAAGGGCTTGAATATTCGTGAGGCAAGCGTTCACCCAAGAGCTACTGAAAATATGAATGAAATCATTGATATGATTAAAACTCTTATTGACAAGGGCTATGCCTACGCTGTTGATAATGGAGATGTCTATTTCAGACCAGCAAAATTTAATGAATATGGTAAGCTTTCACATCAGCCTCTGGAAGATTTGGAGGCAGGTGCAAGAATAAATATCGGCGAAAGAAAAGAAAATCCTATGGATTTCGCTCTTTGGAAAGGTGCAAAGCCAGGCGAACCATCTTGGGAAACTCCTTGGGGAAATGGTAGACCAGGTTGGCACATTGAGTGTTCCTCAATGGCAAGAAGATACCTTGGCGAAACTATTGATATTCATTGCGGTGGTCAGGACTTGATTTTCCCACACCACGAAAACGAAATTGCTCAAAGCGAATGCTGCAACGGCGTTCCTTTTGCACATTACTGGATGCACAATGGCTACATCAATGTTGATAATAAAAAGATGTCTAAATCGCTCGGAAACTTCTTTACAGTAAGAGATGTTGCTGAGAAATACGGCTATGAGCCTATTCGTTATCTGATGGTTTCTTCACATTATCGTATGCCAATTAACTACTCTGTTGAAATTATTGAGCAGTGCAAGGCATCTCTTGAGCGCCTTTATAACTGCAAAAATAATCTTGAATTTGCTATCGAAAATGCAACTGTTGCTGAAAATGACGGCGATAATGCACTTATCGAGGCTTATGATAAGCACCGCCAGAAATTCATATCTGCTATGGACGATGACCTCAACACAGCAGATGCTATAACTGTTATGTTCGAGCTTGCAAAGGATATAAATACAAATATCACTAACACACCTTCAAAGAAGCTTGCTGAGGAATCACTCAAAATCTTTATGGAGCTTGCAAATGTTCTTGGTTTGCTTTATGTAGACAAAAAAACTTCTCTCGATGATGAGATTGAAGCACTTATCGCACAAAGAAATGAAGCTCGTAAAAACAAGGACTGGGCAACAGCAGATAAGATTCGTGACGAGCTTAAAGCAAGACATATCGTTCTTGAAGATACACCTCAAGGTGTTAAGTGGAAGATTGTGAATGACTGATGTATAAGCTGACTAATAAAGAAATTTCAGACTTGATTCATACAGCCTTTTCTATAAGGAAATTAAGCTATTCTCCTTATTCAAAATTTGCAGTTGGTTCAGCATTACTTTGTGATGACGGCGAAATCTATGGTGGCTGTAATATTGAAAATTCATCATATCCTGTTGGAATATGTGCGGAGAGAACAGCTATTTCTAAGGCAATTTCATCGGGTAAGCATAATTTTAAGGCTATTACAATAGTTGGTGGCTTTGTGGATAATTCAAATTTGGATTATTGTCCACCCTGCGGAATGTGCCGACAGTTTTTAAGTGAATTTTGTGATAAGGATTTTGTAATAATCTTAGCAAAATCTTTAAATGAATATAAATTAATTGGCTTTGATGAGATATTGCCATTTCCGTTCAACTAACCATTTTTCTAAAACAATTAACAGCTTTTCTTACCTCTTAAGGAGTGGGCAATGTCCGCTCCTTTTTACTGATATTTCTCGTTTTATTAATCTCCTATCCCCTTAAAATCAAAATTTCTTTCTCATATACTTTCAAATATTACTACTCTCTTAACATAAAAATTCCCCCTTACGGTTAAATGTTTACTTACATTTCTACCGTAAGGGGGTGTTCTTTCATTGTATGTCTTTACTGGACTTGTTTAATAATGCAAGAGTTTTTCAACTATTATGTATATGTTTAAATCACATTACATTGTTGTTTGCACCATTCTTTAAGAAATATGCTGCGATAGTATAAAGAACAGGAAGTGCAAGAGCAGAAACAATAGATATGATATTGAACTCGCCTGATGAGATATTAAGGATAATGCTTGCGATACCGATAACAATATTTATGATACCAAAAATAAAGCATACATTTGCCTTTTCTGGCTTATTAGCATTAACAACACCAAGAATACCAGCAACAAACTCTGCAACGCTTGCTATTATAGCTATAATAACTGCAAGAGCGAGAAGTCCACCAACCGCTGAAGCAGTTGCACTATCTGCGATAGCATTTGTAGCTGTTGCTAACAAAACAGAGCCAAAAAGAAGTATTAATGAAGCTATGATTGAAATAGCTCCAAAAATAATTGAAAGAATACCTGTAACCTTTAACATTTTACTTGCTGACTGTTGATTCATAATAAATAATTCCTCCTAAAAACTTTCTGATGAAAGTGTAATATTGTAATGATTAAATTATATAATATCAAGATTAAAAAATCTATTCGCATTTTATACAAATATTTACTATTAAATTCACTATTGTATATATAAAAAGAGTAAAAATATTAAAATTATAAATATAATCTATATCATAATTTATCAAACTTCGAGAGTAGAGTATTAATTAACATTTAAAATTATATTTAATACTATTCATTTATTTTTTCTTTTATGAATAATTACAAATTAAAAGCTTCATATTTGCTTCAATTTATACCCAAAAATAATATTTTTTAGCTTTTATTATAAAATTTTTCAAGAAAAAGTTGTATTATTAAGCTATCAGTGATATAATAATAACTGGTAAATTTCCAAAAGACAAAGAAATTTGTTAAAATAAAAATAAAACAAGGTGATACTAAAATGGCAAAGAAAGATATTGATTGGGCTAATATCGGTTTCGGTTATATCCAAACAGAAAAAAGATATGTTACTAATTTTAAAAATGGTGAATGGGATAAAGGAGGTCTTATAGAAGACCCTAATATTGTTCTCAGCGAATGTGCTGGTGTTCTTCAATATGCACAGACAGCTTTCGAAGGCTTAAAGGCGTATACAACAGTAGATGGCAGAATTGTTACATTCCGTCCTGACCTCAACGCAGAGAGAATGATGGATTCTGCAAAAAGACTTGAAATGCCTGTTCTCCCTAAGGAACGCTTCCTTGAAGCTATTGATGAGGTTGTAGCTGCAAATAACGAATATGTTCCTCCATATGGTTCAGGTGCTACACTATATTTAAGACCATATATGTTTGGTACAAATCCTGTTATTGGTGTTAAGCCTGCAACTGAATATCAGTTCAGAGTTTTCGCAACTCCTGTTGGTCCATACTTCAAGGAAGGTGCAAAACCAGTTACAATTAAGGTCAGCGATTTTGATAGAGCCGCTCCACACGGAACAGGTCATATTAAGGCTGGTCTTAACTATGCAATGAGCCTTCACGCAATTGTTACAGCTCACGCAGAAGGCTTTGACGAAAATATGTACCTCGACCCAGCAACCCGTACAAAGGTTGAGGAAACAGGCGGTGCTAACTTTATATTCATAACAAAGGATAATACAGTTGTTACACCAAAATCAGACAGTATCCTCCCATCAATCACAAGACGCTCAATTATGTATGTTGCTGAACATTATCTCGGACTCAAGGTTGAGCATAGAGAGGTTGAGTTTGCAGAAGTTAAGGACTTCGCAGAAGCAGGACTTTGTGGTACAGCAGCAGTTATCTCCCCTATCGGTAAAATCGTTGACCACGGCAAAGAAATTTGCTTGCCAAGCGGTATGGAAGAAATGGGACCTATTACCAAGAAGCTCTATGAAACACTTACAGGTATCCAGCAAGGTAAGATTGAAGCTCCAGAGGGCTGGATAAGAGAAATCAAAGTTAAATAATTAAACATACTATCCACCAATTGAATTATTAAAATTCAGTTGGTGGTTTTCTGTATTTCAAAATTTTATTACCACACAAAATATTGACAAAGTGATAGCATAGTGATAAAATTATTGATACAGTTGTTTCCGTAGCTCAGCTGGATAGAGCAATCGCCTCCTAAGCGATAGGTCGGGTGTTCGAATCACCTCGGGAACGCCAAAGCCGAAAACTACATTGAATTGGGCAAGATACAAAATACTCCTTTGTCATTAGAAAAAGGCGGAAACCGTATAATAGGAAGAACTATTACTGCAGGCGATTATAATGTCAGATACAATAACACTGGTTCGGGATTAATAGTATATAATTTTCAGTGTAAAGCTCCTGAACCGGACGAGGTTCCTGTCTATGTCCCTTCAAATGAGCCGGCGACTGATAGAAACAAAGAGAAGTACACTCCTAAAGAAACAGCATCTGACTGGAGCTGGGGTTGGGTTGCAGCAAAAATTGGTGGAACGGTACTAATTGTAGGTGGAACAGCATTGGTTGTATGGACTTATGTAGAGGACGTTGCAACATTTGGTGTAGGCATAGCAGATGATGCTCCTACTACGGCTGCTGGAATATGGACTATCTCTAATGGGCTTAAAATGGTTGGTGGTGGTCAGGCACAAATGACACCTCTTGCTTGCGACCCGACTATGATATTTATGGCAACAGCGTTAGCAAATATTGATAAGAAGCTCAACGCTATTCAAGATATGCAGAAAGAAATGATGGACTTTCTCGTTCAGAAAGAGAAAGCCGACTTAAAGGGAAATTTGAATTTCCTGTTTGATGTATTTAACAATTACAAATACAACTGGAACAATGAAATGTATAAGAACAGTAACCATATAAAAGTTCTTGATATAAGGCAGGAAGCAGAAAAAAATTGCTTTCTACTGTGAGCAGATAATCGCAAAGGTCAACAAGAAGTCCTTCATTCATAGCGCCCAAACGGTAAATAAGCAATTACAGGCGGTTCAAAACCAATTCAAGGATTATCAGCTTGCATTATACTTACTCGGCTTTTCGTCATTCTTAGAAGTAATGCTCTTAGGAAACTTTGACGCAGATTATTTGTCGGGAATTTCAGATAAGTTGGTGAACTATTCTCTGAATTACAGAAAGCTATATACTAAGTGCTACGATGAAATAGAAAGTTATTCGTCAACCTCCGTGCAGTCATCAATGCTGAAAGGCATTGCAAAGGCAAGTACATCTGTTGGCAAGTTCGTAGAGAAAATTCCAGTTATTAGCAAGGGACAGGCGGATGAAGCATTGATTGCGGCAGGCGACAAATTAGACGAATTAAATGCCAGCAAACTGAGAAAGCAGATGAGTTCCTTAATCGAACATCAAAGTAATTCTATCAGACCTTTTATTGAAAACATTGATACAGTAAACGAGTTGTATAACAAACCGGTTCAGCTATTAGTAGATAAAGATAATCTCTACATTGCAACGATAGCATAAATAATACATAGGAAGGAGGCTGGCAAGTGGATAAAATTTTAATAAACGATTTGCTCAATATCCCTGATTCTGATATTGACAACACAAGATTAAAACTAAATGTTTTCAACGGAAACACAGACCCTTTGGAAGAATATAAGAGAGACCCCGATAAAATAAATATTGAATGGTTCTTATGGCACAACCAAAGAAGGTATTTTCATACCGGACAAATTGCCATTTGCTTGCTTTATCTCTATGATGACAAATGGTTATTGACCACGATAAAAAGGATAACCAAAGAATTAGATGTCATTGATGATGTGGGTTTTGCAGCTGAGGAGATTGAAGAATATCGTAAGTATTATGGTAGATTGGTATTAAAGTATCATAATACTAAGCGTCGTATGGGAAGAACTTATGAGTCTATGATGGACGAATTGGAGGTAATTGAAATTCTTTCTACTGCCTATGATGGAGACGATTTTCCCGGATATGAGAATGTCAGACTATTATTTACCCAGCTTGAAACGATTATTCGCAAAAAGCGAAGCGGTTGGCTTGATGCTCTAAGAAATCAAAAAGCTGTGTAACTGATAACCGACACTAGTAACGGAAAATTGTATGTTGGGTCTGCGACTGCTCAGTATGGAATGTTGCTTCAAAGGTGGACTAACTATATAGACAATGGACACGGTGGGAATGTCGAATTAAAACATATAGTTGACACTAAGGGCTTTGATTATGTCAAAGAAAATTTCCAGTATTCGGTTTTAAAAAACTATAATGCACGAATGGACGACAACTATATATTAGGTCGTGAAAAATGGTGGAAAGATACCCTTTGCACAAAACAATTTGGATATAATAAAAACTAATCTTTCCGATTACATCATACATTTCTCACAATTGACTTTAGTTCAAGTTTGGTGTATAATTTAGTAAATTTAATATTTTTTGTATCTATTAAGAGTGTGTGAGGGACAAGCCCTATGACCACGCAGCAACCTACCAAACGGCAAGGTGCTAATGCTTGAACGATAGGTAATGATAATTTTTGCAATCCTATCGTGACGATAGGATTGTTTTTTGCCGCTCTTTTTAGTAATAAATGAAAGGAGCGTTTTTTATGCGAACAATCAAAAAACTCATTAACACGGAAAAGAAGGTGTATATCTTTCTCAAAAACAGAGCTATACAATATCGTTTTATGAGCGACGCCGAAAGAGAAGGCATTACATACGGAGACAATGTAAAGCCAACTGAACGAAAGGTGGACGATATTATGGCTTTGCAACCAAATGGGACAATTTGCTTCTTGGGGTGGGCAGGGCGAATGTGTTACCACTACAACAAAAAAAATGTGCTTCGTATTGATTATGAAAGATACATTGATGGTGCAGAAAATTATATTATCTAATGCAAAGACCGTCAGATCTCATTCGAGACTTGACGGTCTATATTTTTTCACTGTATTTAAGAAAATCGTTTTGGTGTTCCTGTTTGCGAAGTTGATAGCCTTGTGCTATAAGAGTATCAACTTTCAAAGCGACTAAATTGATGTCAGAACTCATTGCCCGTGCTATTTGTTGAATGTCATAGCCGTTCTCAATATACTCTAAAATGGTATCGTCCGGGAGCGAAGCTTGTGAAGCAAAAATGTTGGCTTCATATTCCATACGGTTTTCACGCATATCGAACAAAACAAATTCTTTGAAACCACCGACTGCAATGGCTTCTTTTCTATGGAGAATATCGTGTCCGATTTCGTGCCAACACACCATCTGTTCTTCAACCGGTGTCATTCCTTTTTTCAGAAAAATAAAGCGGTTCTTTAATATTACTTTGTATGCTCCACGCTGCTGGGCAAAATCCCGGTAAATGATATTTATGCCGAGTTCCCGTGCAACCTTGTATGGGTCACGAGTTCCGCAGCGTTCAATCAGCTTGTTTGCGGCTTTTACAATTTCAGCCGTAGTACAATACTCCAAGACGGTTCACCTCCTTGCAGGATAATTATAACTGATATTTACCCTATAATAAATAATAAACTAATAGATGTCCCAAAATACGGACTCAGCTCGCTTCGGAGATTATTCCTCTTTTCGATATTTCTTCGGAGTGTATTTTTTATTGTTTTTCTTTGCGATAAGATAAGCTTCCTGAATAGCGTCAACCATTTCACGCATATCCTCGTCAGCCATCTCGCCGCCGGCAAAAAGCCCGGTTACTTCCGCAAGCAATTCCTGAGCCTGCCTTGCACCTCTGCAACCGTATTCATCTTCTACCTCTGCGATGAATGCGTCGTCCTCGGACAGCAGATAATTAACATTTACATCTAGTGCTTCTGCTAACTTTTTGTATCTTTCCGTTCCTCTCGGTCTTGATTTATCATTTTCATAAGAACAAATTACTCGAACTGTTACTCCGATTTTTGCAGCCAGTTCTTCCTGAGTAATACCAAGTTTGGTTCTCTCTGCTTTGACTTTCTCACCGAATGTCATCTTAGATTTCACTCCTTACCGAATTATTGTAGTTAAACTTCTTGCTTACTATTGACATCTGTACTTAAACTGCGTATAATAAGAAACAGGAAGTTGAACTACATATAGTTTACATTAAACTTCTATAAAAGTCAAGGGGGTTCAAAAAAATGTTGAGAAGCATACTTCATTGCGATATGAACAATTTCTATGCCAGCGTCGAATGTATGATCGACCCCGCATTGAAGAAATATCCGATTGCTGTCTGCGGCTCTGTGGAGGAACGACACGGTATCGTGCTTGCGAAGAACTACAAAGCAAAGGCTTTTGATGTAAAAACCGGAGACGCAGTATGGCAGGCTAAACAGAAGTGCAAGGATTTGGTTGTTGTTCCACCCCATTATGAGGAGTATATCAAATACTCAAAGCTCGCAAGAAGCGTGTATGAGCGATACACCGACCAAGTTGAACCTTATGGTATGGACGAATGTTGGCTGGATATTAGCGGAACGGAGAGCCTTTTCGGTTCGCCGGAAAAGGTGGCAAATGAAATTCGTGAAACGATGAAGTTTGAACTCGGCTTGACAATTTCCGTAGGTGTTTCCTTTAATAAGATATTTGCGAAGCTCGGTTCGGATATGAAGAAACCGGACGCAGTAACCGTAATACCAAAGGATACATTCAAGGAGAAGATTTGGGGGCTTCCTGCCACTGACCTGCTCGGTGTAGGACGGGCAACACAGCGCACGCTCGACAGCTATTGTATCCGTACTATCGGGGATTTAGCAAATACTGACCCTGAGTTCTTACGCAGAACATTAGGAAAGAACGGAGTAGTCTTATGGAACTATGCCAATGGCAACGACATTTCTGTTGTTGCAAAGAAAGACTTTGTTTCTCCAATTAAAAGCGTAGGACACGGAATAACAACAGTTGAGGACTTAGAGAACCCGGAGCAGGTGTGGCCCGTGTTTCTCGAATTGACCCAAGACATCGGACACAAGCTCCGTGTTCACGGACTTAGTGCAGAGGGTGTCGCAATACATATCAGAGACAATACACTCAATACAAGACAATGGCAGACGAAGATTGCACTTCCTACACAGTCTTCGATGATGATTGCCAAGACCGCTTTTCAATTGTTTGAACAAAGGTATGGATGGTATAACCCTATTCGTTCTGTAACGCTACAAGCCATAAATCTTGTTCCGCAAGACACGCCCCGTCAGTTGGATTTGTTTATGGATGCCGCAAAACAGGACAAGCTGGAGCGAATGGAAAAGTGTGTTGAAGAAATCAGACGGCGTTTCGGAAAGGACAGCATAAGGAATGGGGTTCTGTGTCAGAACCTGCGGCTACCACCGTAAAAAGCTGAAATCACGATGCCGACAGGAATGGTCGGCTAAGGAGGGCTTAATGTGATTAACGAAAAAGAGGTTACGGCTTACGTTACAATACCCGACTGCTTTATGCAGGGGTGCAGCGAAGATATAGTTATCTTCCGTGCGGACGGCGGAAACCATTTTACCGACTACGGGATATATGAGGGAATGTTCCTTATCTTTGATAGGAAAAAGAACTTCAAGAAAGGCAGACTTTCCTGTTACACCAATACTACCGGCGATGACCGACCCAAGTACAAAGTGTCGGACAAGGACATTGTCGGTTATGAGCATTTTGGAAGATTGGTTTTGACTTTACGAAATTACGAGGTATAGAAATGGAATCCGAAAGAATAAAAGTATATGTAGAAGTTAATGTAACGCACAGACCTGATGGAACGGCTCGCCCGAACTTCATCAAGTTTGAAAATGACGAGAAATATGAGATAGACCGTGTTATGCAGAAATGCCGTGCTGCTTCCACCAAAGTTGGAGGAACCGGTATCCGTTACACGGTGCAGATTTGCGGCAAGCCCACATTTCTGTTCGACGAAGAAAATGGAAAATGGTTTGTAGAAGCAAAATCCTAATGGTAGAAGGTTTTGTAACTTGAAGCATTTATCGAGATATGACATCAAAGCCATCGCCGGAAAATATGTTCAGGCATATATGGCTCTCCCCGATGTCCGTAACACACAAATTTACAGAATTGACCCGGAACTTCTCTTGGAGAAGGTTCTCGGTTTAAATGTTGAATACCAGCACCTGTCCTATGACGGAAGTATTCTTGGAATGACCTCTTTTACGGAACTGGGTGTTCAAGTATTTGAAGATAACGACAGCGAAGCTTTTTTCTTTTTGGACGGTAAAACCGTTCTTGTTGAGAAGGAATTGAACTATGACAGCAAGCTGAAGGGCAGAAAGAACTTTACCCTTATGCACGAGGGCAGTCATCAGATTTTTAAGATGTTGTTCCCAAATGATTACGGAATAACACAGAAATCCGCCGGAGTACATTATTACAAGGCAAATTCCAAAAGAAACAAGCCTATATCCGACTGGGAGGAATGGCAGGCGAACACACTTGGAGCTGCTATTCTTCTCCCTGAAAATCTTATTAAACGAGAACTTTGCTATGTATTTTATCGCAGAAACAAAATGGGATAAGGAAGCTGAGGGGCTTAATGATGATGAACGTATTAAAATAAAGTGTGCTAAAAAACACTTTGAAGCAATCAATCAAAGCGTTAATGAGGTCGTTAAGTATGCGTGGGTAAACGCATATAAAGATACCACAAAGGGGCGGCCATTCCCAAAGGTGTTTAATGATGACAGATACAAAGACACACTAATCCTTGAAAGATTATAAAATATTATATTAGGGAAAAGTGATTATTTTTTAAAAAGTTGGGGTAATGAAAATTATGAATTTGATGCGGAGGGTAAAGAAATCTATCCTAAGCGTATTTTAATATAAAAGCAAAAACAGCGCTAAGAAATATACGGCAATGAAAAATGTAGTTTGTAAAAACAGCCGTACAAGGGGAATATCCCGGCTTTACGGTGCAAACAGAACAGGTCGATTTTCAGTCAGAATTGTACAGTTACAAAATTTACCGCAAAACCACATGAGTGATTTGGCGGTGCACGAAGTCTTGTAAAATGCGGAAATTATGACGCACTCAGTATTCTTTATGATAATATTTCTGACACACTTTCACAGCTTATCCGCACTGCTTTTATTCCACAGCTCGGCACATAACCGCTAAAACAGAATATTTTTAAGACGGTGTAATACTGTAAAACATGAAACATCCTCATAGATTAAAAATCAAGGACCACCCAAGAAAAATAGGTGGTCCTTGATTTTAGAGAGATTTTATTTTTAAAGGAGTTAGAAATCAGCTCATTTTATTTGTTTATACCAAAAATATATTTTGTAGTTTGTGTATAGTTTTCGTTTGCTTTTAATATTGTTGTAGGAAAAGTCTTGTGATTTACAGCATCGGGAAAGCCCTGGGTTTCAAGACAAAACGCTGAATTTTCTCCGTATGTCGCTGAATCCTTTCCCATATTGGACAAAACATCGACATAATTTGCTGTATATACATGAACACCTTTTTGAGAAGTATAGCATTTTAATGTGATTCCGCTATCAATGCCCTCAGCTTCGGCTGCAAGCACAAATTCTTCATCAGAATGATTCAGCTCAAACATATGATCAATACCGTTTGCAAAACCAATCTGTTCGTTTTTTCTGTCAATACCATTTCCAATTAACTTGGGTTCGGTAAAATCAAAAGATGTATTCTTAACAGGAGTTATCTCTCCTGTGGGATTGAGGTTTGAATTTATCGGTATGAAGAAATTTGCATTTATTTTCAGCTTGTGATTTTCTGTAACTTTACCGCTTTTATGTCCGTTAAGATTAAAATATGAATGATTGGTCAGATTGCATATTGTGTCTTTGTCAGAAACTGCCGACCATTTTATCGTAAGTACATTTTCATCATCAAAGGTGTAGCGTACAAAGACCTTCATATTTCCGGGATAGCCCTCATCACCGTCGGGACTATCAAGCATAAATAGAACTGTATTTGGAACTTTATCATCAACTACCGCAAGCCACACTTTGCGGCTAAAGTTGTTAAATCCGCCGTGTAGATGGTTACTCCCATTGTTTACAGAGAGCTGATAATCTTCTCCGTTAAGAGTAAACTTGCCGTAAGCAATTCTTCCGCAACATCTTCCGACAGTAGCACCGAAGTATGTTCCGTCAAATTCATAACCGTCAATGTGCTCATAGCCGAGAACTACATCTCTAATACTACCGTTTTTGTCGGGAACTTTTATCGAAACGACACTTGCGCCTAAATCACATAATGTCACGCTTGCTCCGCTGTTATTTTCTATTATATAAAGATGAGTGTTTTCACCTTTGGATGTAGGTTCAAAATTCACTACCCTTAACTTTGACATTTTAGCACTTCCTTTACTACAGCGTCTTTATGAATTTATCAAAAGCCTTTTGTCCTTCAGGAGTTCTTTTGAATACACCTGCATCCAAAAGAACTTTAAGAAACACCTTTCCTATCTCATTTTGAATTATTGAATCAATATTATTTTCATTGATTTCATCATACTGCGAAACAAATTCATTTACCCATTCGGAATGTTTGCTGATTTTCGGAATTTCACTTACATCCTTGTGATTAAGAATAGCATCCTTTAAAATAGCCATTTCATCTTTAAGCCTTGAGGGCAATACTGCCAGTCCCATAACTTCAATAAGGCCGATATTTTCTTTTTTAATATGATGCAAATTCGCATGAGGATGAAATACTCCCAGAGGATGCTCTTCACTTGTAATATTATTTCTGAGAACGAGGTCAATAACAAATTTTCCATCCTTTGTAAAAGCAATCGGAGTGATAGTGTTGTGAATTTCACCATCTGTTTCGGCAAAAATGCCAACATCTGCGTCCGTGTACGCTCTCCAACTCTTTAGAATATAAGAAGATAATGAAATAATGCTGTCCTTATTTTTACCTGTCAATCTTACAACTGACATAGGCCACTTTACAATTCCGCACTCCACATCATCAAAGCCGTTAACAATAAACTTTCTTTCAACCTCTGCCCTATTAAGTGCAAAGCTGTATCTGCCACCCTGAAAATGTTCATGTGTAAGTATTGAACCGCCTACAATCGGCAAATCAGCATTCGAACCGATTATATAATGCGGAAACTGTGAAATAAAATCAAACAGTTTTCTGAATGTAGAATCATTGATTACCATTGGTGTATGCTTACCGTTAAACACAATACAATGTTCATTGTAATAAACATACGGAGAATATTGCATAAACCAGTTATCTCCGTCAATGGTGAGCGGAATAATTCTGTGATTATCTCTTGCAGGATGATTTACTCTTCCGGCATATCCTTCATTTTCCTTACAAAGCAAACATTTCGGATAGCCCGACTGTTTTTGAAGTTTTGCCACTGCAATAGCTTTCGGATCCTTTTCAGGCTTTGAAAGATTTACCGTGATATCAATATCACCGTATTCGGTTGATGTTTTCCACTTTAAGTCTTTTTGAATACGATATCTTCTTATATAATCGGTATCGCAGCTGAATTTATAGTAGCTATCGGTTGCAAGTTTAGGAGAAAAGCTATAATTCTGCCAAAATTCTCTTATTACTTCTGACGGTCGCTTAACAAGTGAAGCCATAAGTTTCACATCAAATAAGTCGCGATATGTTACTGTATTTTCGGGAATGATTCCTTTTTCGTATGCATAATCAAGAAGTCCCGACAAAATTTCTTCAAGAGTATCCTCGTTATCTGCTGTAAGGCAAGTACAACTGTCATCGGGTTCATCCATATTGAACAACGACAAAAGCCTATTTTGCGTGTAGATTATATCCTCTTTTTCAATAAGCCCTGTATTGATTCCGTATGAAACAAGTCTTAATATTAAGCCGTAAACGCTGTTCTTCATAAATACCGCCTCACTTACTATAGCCGTTGGGATGTGTTGAATGCCATTTCCACGCTGTTTTAATAATTGTTCCCAAATCATCATACTCAGGTTTCCAGCCAAGTACAGTTTTCGCCTTATCGCTTGATGCAATCAATACAGCAGGATCGCCGCTTCTTCTGCTTTCTTCAACAACCTTAATATCTTTCTGTGTAACCTCCTTTGCTTTTTCAATTACCTCACGGACAGAAAAACCTACACCGTTGCCAAGATTGAATATATCACTTTTACCGCCCTTCATAAGATATTCAACTGCAAGAATATGAGCCTGTGCAAGGTCAGTGACATGGATATAATCACGAATACAAGTTCCGTCAGAAGTGGGATAATCAGTACCAAAAATACTTATGTGGTCACGGGTACCCTGTGCCGCTTGAAGAATAATCGGAATAAGGTGGGTTTCAGGATTATGTGCCTCACCGATTTTTCCGCTGATATGTGCTCCGCATGCATTGAAATATCTGAGAGAAACATATATTAAACCATGTGCTTTTTCAACCCAATAGAACATTCTCTCCATGGATTTTTTTGTTTCTCCGTAGCAGTTTGTCGGATTTGTCGGATCGGTTTCAAGAATAGGAGTTCTCTCAGGCTCACCGTATGTTGCCGCTGTTGATGAAAATACAATCTTATCAATTCCGTGAGCAACCATTGACTGAAGCAAAACCTTTGTGCCGTTGAGGTTATTATCATAATATTTGAGAGGGTTGATCATACTTTCACCGACAAGTGAATTGGCTGCAAAATGAATTACAGCATCAATACCTTTTTCTTTATCAAAAACGCTGTCAATTTCACTTCTGTTTCTGAGATCGCCTTTATAAAATTTTGCTTTGGGATGAACCGCCTCGATATGACCTGTTTCAAGGTTATCGAATACAACAACCTCATTACCGCTTTCAATAAGTCTGTAAACTGTATGCGAACCGATATATCCGGCACCGCCTAAAACAAGAATTTTCATTTTGTCCTCCTTAATAAAAACAAAACCTACATAATTACATTACTTTTATTCCGCCGTATTTTCTCACTTTGAGAACATGGCATGAGTTTTCTCCGAAAATTTTATTTATAAATTCTTTGTAATTACTTACAAAATCATTTTTGACAAACGCCTGAATTGTACCTGCAAATCCACCGCCGTGAACACGGCACACGCCGTAATTGCGAAGAAGGCTTTCGCTGAGTGCAAGGGCTACCGAGATGTTCTGATGTTGAATATCTCTTGTTGTATATACATTCTGAAGATACTTAAACGATGAATTACCAGATTTTCTGATTGCGTCAAGGAATTCATCAAACTTACCGTTTTCAAGTGACGAAACGGCGTTTTTAACGTTATGCTCCTCATTAAAGAAATGAATTGCACGAAGTACCGGTCTGTCGCCAACAGCCTCACGAATTTCGTCAAGGCGAATATAAAATTCGTTTGAATCACAATCTCTCAGATAATCTTCTCCGAGAAAATTTGCAACCTTTTTCATTTCCGAGGGAATCATAGCATAATCATCTGTAAGATCAACATGATCGCCCTTTGTGTCAACAATACAAAGACTGTAATCATATTTTTCAAATTCGGTAGGTACTTTCTTAACAATTGGCTTTGTCGGATCTTTAAAGTCAATGTTAACCATTCCTCCGACTGAACAAGCCATTTGATCCATAAGTCCGCACGGCTTTTTGAAAAATACATTTTCAGCATACTGAGAAATCTGAGCAATCTCAACTGAATTTATTTTCATATCATTATATAAACCGGAAATAATAGTTCCGACAACTACCTCAAAAGCTGCTGACGATGAAAGTCCTGCACCAACAAGTACATCACTTGTTGCATAAGCATTGAATCCACCAATTTTGTATCCATGATCCTTAAGTCCACGAAGAACACCTCTGATGAGGCTGACCGTTGTGCCTACCTCATCATTATTAACTTCGAGGTCATTTATATTGAGAGTAATCATATCATAACCGTCAGAAACAAATCTTACAACATCATTGTTATTCTTGGCCGACACAGCAATAGTATCAAGATTAATGGATGTTGCAAGCACCATTCCATGCTGGTGATCTGTATGATTACCGCAAACCTCACTTCTGCCGGGAGCACTGAATATTGCTACTTTATCAGGGCAAAAAATTGTTTCATACTGCTCAATTGCATGAACATATCTTTTTTTCTGATAATCAATCATTGATGAATCTATATATATATCAGTGAAAAGATTATCAAATTCGCCGTTTGTAATTTTTTCAATTGCTGTTTTAGTATCAATCATTTTATTTACCTGCCTTTTCCGCAACTGTAGGAAGGAACATAGAAGGCTCTGTGTTACCGCTTTCATCAAGCTGTTGTGTCATATCAATCTTGCCTTCTCTTCTTGCACTGATTGTGTTTATAACCTTCTTCATCATACCGTCATTGAGTTTATATTTCTTTCTGTAAACAACATAAGCAATAAGCATACAAACCGCAGGAACAATGCACATAAGTGTACTGATTGATGCTACTGTTGCAAATGACTGTTCCTGTCCCGGAATATACTGTGTGCTTCCAAGTGCTGCGCCAATACCGAGTGCTGTAAGAGCTGCTGTGAATTTTACGATAAGTGTCTGGAGTGAGAATACAACGCCTTCATTTCTTGTTCCAAGCTTAAATTCACCGTAATCAACAACATCTGCAAGGAATACTGTTGCACAACCAAGTTCAAGACCTGTACCAAGTTTTACAATAACACCTGAAATTGATGTGAGCACAACATTGTGCGGAGCAAAAATACCTACGAGCAAAAGCATTATAAGACCAAATGCAGGTAAAATACACGCAAGAAGGAACGAAGTTTTTCTTGAAAGAAATTTTGCAACCTTAGGGAATACGATAAGACCTACAACCTCTGCGATTGATGCGCTGATCATAAATGATGACATCATTCCTGCGTTGCCGCAAACATATTTGAAATAATATGTAGCAACACCCATAATGCACTGAATGCCGATGTTGTAAAGGAAGATAAGAGTTACCGCCCAACGAAGTTGATCATTCTTGCCGATGATTGAGAAAATATCTTTAAACTTAACTTTCTTTTCCGGAACAGAATCATCTCTCTTTTTCGGAAGATTGATTACTGTAATACCGATTGTAAGAATAAATACAATTGCAATTATGATTGCAAATCTGTGATAACCTGCCTGATTTGTTGTGCCGCCGCTGAGAGCCTCAATAATTTGAACACCAAAGCCTGCAATAACAAGTGACTGACCGATACTTGCAAAGATTCTCGGAAGTACCGAAACTTTTTCTCTCTCCTCAGGATTTGAAGTAAGGTTAGGAATAATTGACCAATAAGGAATATCCATAATTGTGTAAGTCATACCCCAGAGTATGTAAGCTGCTGTTGCAAATACGCAAAGTCCAACGCCATCGAGGTGGAAGTCTGTGAATAAAACAACAAATACAATTGAATTAACCAGCGTACCTATTACAAGCCATGGAATAAATTTACCCCATCTGCTGCGTGTGTTATCAACAATCATACCCATAAACAAATCATTAAAGGCATCCCATAACTTTGCAACAAAGAACATTATGCCGATAAATACCGGGTTGACCTTGATGATGTCTGTGAAATAAATCATTGAAAATGTGGCAATCATACCATAAATCATATCTTTGCCGAGGGCACCTAAAGCAAAGGTGTATTTGATTCTACCTGGGATTTTGCCATCAAGTCTTGGTTGTGATGATGTCTGTTTCATGATTTTTCCTCCTTTTAATTTTAAATGAAACGCCGTGACAACCTGCACAAAAGATTTCGTTATTATTTAATAATAATGTTTCTTTTGCTTTTATGTTAACTAAATTATACGGTTTGTTTCGTAAACTGTCAATAGTTTTTGGTAAACATTTTTGCTTTCTCCGTTTTTTACTAAACAATACTTGATTTTTTAGTAATATTTCACTATAATGGTAGTGAGGTGATTCAATTGGCTACAATCAGAGATGTTGCCAAAAAGGCAAATGTATCAGTAGCTACTGTTTCAAGAGTGCTTAATAACGACACTACCCTAAGCACCTCGCTTGAAACGAAGCAAAAAATATTTGCAGCAGCTAAAGAACTTAATTATGTAAAGAAAAAAAGGGTTACATCAGCACCTTCATGTCGCATTGGAATTCTACAATGGTTCTCTTCCAAACAGGAAATTGAAGATAATTATTACTTTTTGATGAGACAGGGTATCGAGGACTACTGTTCAAAAAATAATATAAGTATTGTACGAACATTTAAAACAGACAATGACTATCAGAATGTACTCTGCGATGTTGATGGCATAATCTGCCTCGGGAAGTTTAGTAAACAAGAAATAAAATTACTGCATTCATTGAATAATAAAATTGTTTTTCTTGATATGACCGTTGAGAATATTGAAATCACATCCATATCGCTCGACTTTCGTCAGGCAGTGTCCGATGCAATTAAATATCTATATGATTTAGGCCATAGAACAGTTGGCTTTATCGGAGGCATTGAACAGCTTGAGGACGGAACGATATTTCCTGATAAACGACTCAACACTTTCACAGACATTTGCGATGCACTAAACATTAAATATGATGGGTTTATTATGCAGGACAAATTTTCAACATCATCCGGTTATAAAATGATGTCAGAAATGATCAGCAAAGGAAATCTCCCCACAGCTATTTTTGCGGCAAGCGATCATATTGCAATCGGTGCAATGAGAGCTCTGCAAGAAAACGGTTACAAAATTCCTGAGGATATTTCTGTTATGGGATTTGATAACACGGAGCTTTCGGGATATACAAACCCTCCGCTCACTACAGTAAACGCACCTGTATATGCAATGGGTATTTACGGCATTAGATTTATTTTGAATATGATGAAATCTAAAAGCACCGATTATTATTCTCCTATGCGTGTCTATCTGCCTTGTCCAATAAAGGTTCGCAACTCATGTACAAAACCTAAAAAATTATAATTATCGTCGTTATTAAACGATTATATGCTATAATAAAATTATCGTTATACGGTTGATTTTGAAAGTAGTCTGCCCTATTAACCGACTACTACTTGACTACTTTTGAAGAATCTAATATAGCACATTTGGCGTGATTTGAGTCGGCGATTAGTCAGAAATATAAAAATGAATCTGCCTCTTATTTATAATTAACATTTTTAAAGAATCTCATATACATTTTTGCAAAGTAAAAATCCACCGGCTAAGCCGGTGGATCTTTACTATATTCTCAACATCTCTCACCCTCTCTATTCTACCGTCCTCATCAGTCATTCTTGTAACACGAAAAAACAAGTTTACAAGAATTTTAGGCATAAAAAAGAGCCCAATGGCTCAGATGTTAAAAATATTAAATAAGTAATTGTTATTGATTATTTCTAATTCTGCGATATTTCCTTACTTTTTAAGATTTACAAGAAGGTATCATTTTATTCACTCCATGCTGCGGTGGAAAATCAATTACCTGCTCTTTTAATGATACTTTCTTTGAAATCTTGTCGATAAACGGAATTTTTACATGCAAGCCTGTTGACCATGTTACATGATATGTTCCGAGTCTTTCAATTACATATGCGTGTGCCTGCGGTACTACTTTTACATCGCTTACGATTACTATAAGCAGGATTAAAAGGATAATTCCTAAAATAATAAGTCCTAACATTATTTACCTCTCATTCTGTTACGGGTTCTACTATGAGCTTGACGCCTTCTATTGCGAGAACCTTAACTTTTGTTTTTTAAAAAAGCGGTGCTTTGTCGGACTTTACCGTCCATGTTTCCGCACCAACCTTTGCCTGTGCTTGTTTCGTCAATGTCGGTTAAATCTGTGAGCATAAACCCGACTTGACCGATGTGGCGGTCTGCGTTTGTTCCCGTTGTCTTGTTACGCTTTTTAAAGCGTTTTACAAGTGGTCGTGTCACAATCAGCGAAACAAGTGACACTGCAAGGAACACAACCGACTGGATTGTTATGTCGCTTGTAAATATAGTTGTTATGGCGGCACAAACCGAGCCGAGAACGAACCATATTGATACAAGCTGTGTTGTAAAGCCTTCGCAAAGCAACATGAATATTGCAAAGCCTATCCACACTATCGGCATATATTGCCCCATAGAGCTGTCACTGCCGTATGACTGACTGTACTTGCTGACAAGGTTAGTTGTTGAATTTTCAGCCTTGCCTATGTTTTATATTTGTGTTATACTACTATTGCATAATAATTGCTTAAGAAGTACATCCCAAAACTACCACCTTATGCGACAACTTTTTTAGAGGGCGTGCTAACACCTTGCTAACAGGAATACACACAACTCGTTTGTGTTAGCACATTTTAGGTGGTAAAAGGCAACCACGTTTCCTGCTGAAAACCGCATTAGGATGGGAAAAGTTGAGGTTTGTTTATCTTGGAAATAACGCTTCGGAATGAACTCCTAAGCGATAGGTCGGGTGTTCGAATCACCTCGGGAACGCCAAAGCCGAAATTCCTACGAAAGCAAAGGATTTCGGCTTTTATTTTTATTTTAAATTTATATAACTAAAGTAATAAGAAATTTTTTAAAAATAAAAGAGGAAATATTATGAGCAATACAAAAGATAATATAAAAAGAGGAAGCTGTCCTGTCTATAAAAAATGCGGTGGCTGTCAGCTTCAGAACCTTACATATCAGGAACAGCTTGCCTTTAAGCAGAAAAAAGTTTCAAAATTTCTTTCGCAATTTTGCAAGGTTCAGCCAATAATAGGAATGGAAAATCCTTTTCATTATCGTAACAAGGTTCAAGCCGCATTCAGAACCGACCGAAATGGCAGAATAATCTCGGGTGTTTATCAATCAGGAACTCACCGCATAGTTGGTATTGATGAATGTATGATTGAAGATGCTATAGCCGATAAAATAATTGTTACTGTTCGTAAAATGCTTAAATCCTTCAAGCTTACAACCTATGATGAAGATGCTCAAAGAGGATTTTTAAGGCATATTCTTGTCAAACGAGGTTTTGCAACAAATGAAGTTATGCTTGTTCTTGTAACAGGTACACCAGTTTTCCCGTCTAAAAACAATTTTGTCAAAGCCATAACTAAAGAATTTCCTGAGATAAAAACTGTTGTTCAGAATATCAATCCATATAGAACAAATCTCGTGCTTGGTGATGTACAAAAAATTCTTTATGGCAAGGGATATATAGAGGATATTTTGTGTGGCTGTAAATTCCGAATCTCACCAAAAAGCTTCTATCAGATAAACCCTATACAAACCGAGATACTTTATGGCAAGGCAATAGAATTTGCTAAGTTAAAGGGAAACGAAACTGTACTCGATACCTATTGTGGCATTGGTACAATAGGTATTATTGCCGCAAAGAATGGTGCAGGTTCGGTAATCGGAGTAGAGCTTAATAAAGACGCTGTCAAAGATGCTGTACAAAATGCAAGGGCAAATGACCTCAAGAATATCAGATTTTATCAAGGCGATGCAGGCGAATTTATGGAAGTCGCCTCGGAAGAAGACAAAAAACCCGATGTAGTTTTTATGGACCCTCCGAGAGCGGGCAGTGATAAAAAATTTCTTTCTTCCCTTATTAAGATGTCACCAAAAACGGTAGTATATATTTCTTGCAATCCTGAAACTATGGCAAGAGATTTATATTACCTCACTCAGAATAGCACCTATAAGGTTAAAAAAATTCAGCCAGTCGATATGTTTCCACACACAAGCCATATAGAAACTGTCGCATTATTAACTAAATCATAAAAGTAAAACCGAGAGTTCAAATAACTCTCGGTTTTATAATATCTAAAAATATAATTTACTTTACAATATCTGAAGGATTTTTTGACTCTGTTTTATCAATAGAGTCACTTGTGGCATTTTCGCCAAAAATTGCCTCTTCCGAATACTTATCATCGTATTCAACAGTAGCCTTGCCACTGTCATCAACAGAAATCATAAATCTCTTATTATTAGCTTCCTCGTCACTTACACTATATTCATAATACTCATCGCCTGTTTCAGAATCTTCTTTTAGTGTAAGTTTATTGCCATTTTCGAGTGTTGCAGTAGTTGTCTTATTACCATTCTCATCATAACTTACATCACCCTCAATAGCTGTCTGCTTGCCATTATCATTGATAAACCAACCCATAACAGTCTTTCCAAGCTCACCATCTGTTGCAGCATTTGCAACGATACCTGCTGATGCAACGCAAGCCACACAAGCAGCTATTGCTATAAGTTTCTTTGATACTAATTTTCTTTTCTTCTTTGTTTCACTCATTTTAATTACCTCCGTTACTTTCTCGTTTGAAGCATGAATTTGGGAAAATGTGCTCTTATAAAGTTCTTTGTTATTCATCAGTCCATACCCCCTGAAGTTTAGACCTTAACTTTTCTCTTGCTCTCATAAGTTGTGTTCGTATTGTCGATGGATTCACCTTGAGAATATCCGCAATTTCATCTACCGAATAATCTTCATAATAATACATATATACGCTTATTCTGTATTTTGAAGGAAGCTCCATAACCGCATAATATAAATCGCTCTCCTCCTTATGCTCGAATATCAGTTCCTCTCCAACCTCGTCAAGTGGAATAACTTTTTTCTTAAAAGGTGAAATCAATAATTTCTTACTTTCATTGACAGCTACTCTTAGAAGCCAATTACGAATATGCTCCTCATTTTCAAATTCCTTATTGCATTTATAGTATTTCAGCAATACATTTTGCACTATATCATCTGAATCAGACCTATTGCGACTATAATTAAATGCTATTCTAAAAATGCTATCTGAATATTTCAGAGCTATTCTTGTAAATTCTTCATCATTCAATACATTCACTTCCTTAGCAAGTCTTTGAAAGCCGCTTTCATAAGTTATATCTTTTTAAAGTCTAAAATGTCCCAAAATTTTCTAAAATTTTTTAAAAAAATTAACCGCCACAAAGGACGGTTAACTTACATCAAATTTCTATTACATCATCGCCATTTGGCATAGTAGCTTTTTTAAGGCTCTTTCGTTTCATAGCATAGGTTCTTTCGTCAGCCGCCTTAATAAATGCTAATAAGCACCAACAGCTCATCATACTTGAACCACCTGCACTTATAAATGGCAATGTAACACCTGTCAGCGGAAGTATATCTGTTGAACCAAATATATTAAGTGATGCCTGAAATACAAGCAAAGCTGCTGCTGAACACGCAGCTATTGAATAAAATGAGGAACGGCTTCTTGTTGTAACCGCTCTTGCATATAGAACAAGTCCTGCAAGAGATACGGCAATAAGGAGTGCTATTATAAAGCCCATCTCCTCACATACAAGACCGAAAACAAGGTCACTTTCCGAAGCGAAAATATTTTGCAAACCGCCTGTTCCAGCACCAGTACCGAAAAGGCCTCCGCTCGCTGAATATATCAGCGTTCTTACCTGTTGATAACCTTTATCGTCAGGGTCAAGCCAAACATTTCCCCATATTGCAAATCTGTTTGCGATATACGGACGAGCTGTCAATACGAGCATTGCACCGAAAACTGCGGCAGATATTGCAAGAATTACTGTCTTAATATCACCTGAACGCATAAAAGCTATTACAAGGAAGGTTACAAAGAATATAACCGCCGTTCCGAGGTCACTCATTATAAATAAAGCACCTATACATATCGCAGTAAATATAATAAATTCGGTAAGGTTCTTTTTAGTGAGCAAGCTATCAAGAGTTGAAGCACCAACAAATATATATGCTATCTTTACAAATTCTGATGGCTGAATCGAAACTGGACCTATTACAATCCAGTTTGCCGCACCATGTGTAACCTTGCCAAGTGCAAGGTTTAAACCAAGAACTACAACAGCAGCTATTGTTATAATTAATCGCCATTTCATAACTCTGTCGGGAATTTCAATAAATTTCAGCAGCAAACAAAAGCCAATAACACCAATAATCGCACTTGCAAGCTGTACCCAGCCTGTCTTGGTGCTATGTGATGACGCAAGCAGTATTCCTATTGAAGATAAGAATAATGCAAGAGATTCAAGCTCAAAAGTCACTCGCTTTATGCAAAGCCTTGTGACAATAAAAAATACCCACATAAATACAATATAAACTGCGGCTATTGGTGCAACATCAAGATTTTCAAGATTTATGCAGATTTCTGCCGCAAACATAATCGTAAATAGTGTAACTAAAAACAATAAAAAAGATGGTGCTATTGTTCTTTTAGGCGGTTTGGATTTTTTGGTACAGTGTTCTTCCTGAGAATTATCACCATAGTCATCTGCCCTTCGTACAACAAGAATTGTTCCACCAATATTTATTCTATCTCCGATATAAACAGCTGTTCTGCCTGTTATGGGTTTATCATTGACAGTAACACCAGCCTTAGAACCCGTATCCGTTACAAACCAGCCAGCTTCACGCCTTAATAATACAGCGTGGTCACGAGATACCATAGGATTTGTCAGACGAACATCGCTTCCTCGACTTCGTCCAATAGAAGTTTCCCAATATTTTACTGGATAAACTTTTTGAGAATCCTCGTCCTCAAGAACTATCAAAGCCCCCTCATTTCTACGATTATATCTTAGTGAAACAAAAGTACGGATAACTATTGCAAGTGCAATAAACGGCATAATAAGCCTTAAAATCCACGATACATAATCCATAAATATCAGCCTCCTTTGAGGGTTAAGAATATATTATCACACGAGTAGTCACTTGTCAAAAGTTTATTAAGAGGTTATAATAATAAGATATATCGGATTCCTAAGGGTGGTTTATATGAAGCAATTAAGCGTTCAAAATCTTTCATTTTCTTACTCTGACAAAAAAATTCTTGATAATATATCTTTTAACATCTCAAAAGGCGAATTTGTTACCCTTTGCGGAAAAACTGGTTGTGGCAAAACTACACTTCTACGACTTTTAAAAAAAGAACTTCAGCCAAAAGGCAAACTTAGTGGTAAAATACTTTATAATAATATTCCGCTTGAAAATCTTGATGAGAAAGATTCTGTCTGCAAAATCGGTTTTGTAATGCAAAATCCTGATAGCCAAATAATAACTGATAAGGTTTATCACGAACTTGCTTTCGGACTTGAAAGTCTTGGTCTTGAAAATTCCGTTATAAAACGAAAAATAGCTGAAACTGCCTGTTATTTCGGAATTGAAGATTTATTTTATAAAAATATTCATGAGCTTTCGGGTGGTCAAAAACAGCTTTTAAACCTTGCTTCTATAACAGCAATGAATCCTGAGCTTATGATTCTTGACGAACCAACGGCACAGCTTGACCCTATCGCAAGAGAAAATTTTTTTAACACCCTTAAAAAGCTTAATCGTGATTTATCCATAACCATTATAATCACAGAACATACTCTTGAGGATATTCTTCCGATAAGTGACCGACTTCTTGTCCTCGAAAACGAAAAAATAATCTATAATGACTCACCCGAAAAAATTTATAAAATTGCTGAAACAAATTCCTATCTCTTTAAGGCTATGCCATCAGCAGTAAGAATTTCTGCACCATTTTTAAAACCAAATGAGCCTTGCCCCTTGACAACAAAGGGTGCTATACAGTATATAGCAAAGAATTTAAATGTAAAGCCGTTTTCTATTCCTAAAAAAAATCATTCTGAAAACGCAATTTTAAAGCTTAAAGATGTTTCATTCCGATATAGCAAAGATAGCTCTGATATTTTGCATGATTTATCACTTGAGCTTTTTGAAGATGAAATACTTTTCGTTCTTGGTGGAAATGGTGCAGGTAAAACCACCTTTCTGAATATTGTTGCAGGGCTTCTAAAATACAGGACAGGCAGTATAAAACTTTTTGAAAAAAAAATAAGTTCTTATAAAGATAAAACATTATATAAAAATAATCTTGCACTTTTGCCACAAGATGTAAAAGCTGTTTTCGCAAAAGATACTGTCAGAGAGGAATTAGCTGAAACTGGTGCAAATCCTACTGATTATGGCTTTAATATTACACATCTACTCAAAAAGCACCCTTACGATTTAAGTGGTGGTGAACAACAGCTTTGTGCCTTGATTAAAGTTCTTGCAAGTAAGCCTAAAGTTCTTTTGCTTGATGAACCTACAAAGGGTGCTGACTCAATTCTAAAACAACAAGTAGCCAATATTCTTTTAAAATTAAAATCAAGCGGAATTTCTATAATCGTTGTAAGTCACGATATAGAATTTGCGGCAAGCTGTGCAGATAGATGTGCTATGCTTTTCGGCGGAGAAATCATTTCTGAAGGCGAACCTCACGAATTTTTCTCACAAAACAGCTTTTACACAACCGCCACTAATAAAATTATGCGTCACTTTGATAAAAATATAATCACCGTAGATGAAGCTATATCGTCACTTATATGGAGAGAAAAATGAAAACTGCTTTAAAATATATAATCCCTCTTGTGCTTATTCCGATAACAGTTATTCTTGGGGCATGTATTTTTAGTGAGAAGTCCTATTCCTTTGTTTCGATGGCAGTTGCGATATTTTCTTGCTTACTTTTCTACTTTGCGTATGAAAGGAAAGGCAAAACTCGCCGACTTATCATTGTTTCTGTAATGACAGCTATTGCAGTTATTGGAAGATTTATCTTTGCACCAATTCCGGCTTTCAAGCCTGTTACTGCTATTGTTGTACTTACTGCTGTATATCTTGGCAGTTCGGCGGGATTTTTAACCGGTTCTTTCAGTGCCTTAATTTCAAATTTCTATTTCGGTCAAGGTCCTTGGACACCTTTCCAGATGCTTGCTTGGGGAATTATAGGCTTTCTTGCTGGAATACTACGCAATAAACTGAAAAACAGAATTACTCTTTCACTGTATGGTGTCTTTGCAGGTATACTTTATTCTGTAATACTTGAGCTTTGGAATGTCCTTTGGTACAGCAACAGCTTTGACATAAATTTATACCTTGCCTTTCTCCTTTCTTCTCTGCCCCATACTGCGATTTATGCGGTATCTAATGTTATATTTCTTATGCTTATGTATAAGCCCATCGGAAGTAAGCTTAAAAGAGCCGAACAACGAATTTTTGCATAAATTCACAAATTGAACCACCTAAGCATATTGTATAGTTGAAGTTACTATGCAAATAATATGTCTGAGGTGGTTTCTTTGCGATATGACAATTTACACGAATTAATATCATCAAGCTCAGGAACAAGAAAATATTTTCTTTCCCTGCCATTTAAGATACAAACTCAGCTTTATGAACATAATAACTATATACATTCCTCTGCTGACTTACGACTTCGTTTAACTCAAATTGAAAAATATAATCGCTCTGTTATAGTATCTGAAGGCCTTAACGATAACTTTCTTAATTAATATATTTTATCTTCAAAAACAAAAACGCAGACCGTCAGCAACTCGGTCTGCATTTTTATTTATATATTTTTAGGAGAAAGTTGTAAGCTTGTTCATTCACTAATATATACGAATGAGCTTTTAAAAATCCACGCTATTTCTTAAAAATCTTTCGGAATTCTCTTAACAACTTCACTATCCTTTAATATCTGATTCTTTAATTCTGATATTGATGCAAATTTCTGCTCTGCACGAACGAAATCAAGCAATCTTATATCTACTTTCTTGCCATAAAGATTGCCTGAATAATTGAGTATCCAAGTTTCTGAAACAGGCTTATCACTGCCAACTGTTGGCTTAACTCCAATATTAGTAACACCACGATATTCTTTGCCGTCTATTGTAACAAGTGACGCATAAACTCCAAACTTAGGTAAACAGAAATTTTCTGGGAAAGCTTGATTTATAGTTGGTATGCCAATAGTTCTGCCAAGCTGTCTGCCATGAACTACTTCAAGGCAATAGCCGAATTTATGTCCAAGCATTTTATTTGCTGATAAAACTTTACCATTTTGCAGTAAATTTCTTATTCGACTTGAACTTATACACTCACCGTCATAAAGAATAGGTTCTCTGGAAACGGTTTTGCAATTATACTTCTCGCAAATTTTTGCAAGAGCGTTACTATCGCATTTACCGCCCTTTCCGAAATGATAATTAAAGCCACAAACAACTCCCTTGCACTTCAAATTATCAACAAGAATTGTTTTGACAAATTCTTCACCACTAAGGCTCATCATTTCTTTAAAATCTACTATGTAAAGCAAATCAACTCCTAAGCTCTCAATAAGACGAATTTTTTCTGATTCTGTTGTAAGAAACATATCTGATTCACCTGTGAGAATACTCTTAGGTCTGCGCGAAAATGTCAGAACGCAAGATTTCACTCCAAGAGCCTTTGCATTTTCTACTGCTGTACATATAACATCTTTATGTCCAAGATGTACTCCATCAAAAAAACCAAGTGCTGTAAAGCTTTCATTCTCAGACGGAATTATATCATAAACTATCTTCATCAAAACACCCGTATATCAAAATTGCTTTTTTACGCTCAATTCTTCCTTTTCTTTATTTACATATCCTAAGCCAAGAAAAACATCACTCGAATTATAAACTCTATAATACGCTCCATTCTCAGAATTATCATCTACATCTGTTCTTGAAAGCATAAGTCCACCGCCGTTTTTAAACCTTACGGCTTGAGCCTCTGTAACTTTAACTGACGGATAACACGCAAAAACGCTCTCTGTTGGTATAAGATATTCTTCAAGCATACCATTCTCTGAAAGTTCCTTTACTTTCTCAAGTGTGATTGCATCATCAAGAGTATAGCCACAAGCTGTAACTCGTCTTAGTGAGGTCATAACCGCACCACAGCCAAGAGCTTGTCCTATATCATCGCAGATACTTCTTATATATGTACCTTTAGAGCATTTTACAAGAATTTTTGCTGATTGAAGTTGTTCATCAAAATTCAACAAATCAAGCTTATAAACCGTTATAGGTCGAGCCTCTCTTTCTGTAACTAAGCCTTTTCTTGCAAGCTCATAAAGGCGTACACCGTCCTTAGAAACTGCCGAATACATTGGCGGAAGCTGCATTATATCTCCACGAAATTGTGGCAAAACAGCCTCTAAGTCTTCTGATTTAACATTAGATTCTGTCTGTGAAAGAACTTTGCCCGTAATATCAAGTGTGTCAGTAGTAATTCCAAAGCTGAATGTTGCCTCGTATTCCTTATCGCTTTCTGGCAAAAGCGATTGTGCTTTTGTTGCATTCCCGATAAGAATAGGCAGAACACCTGTTGCCATAGGGTCAAGCGTTCCTGTATGACCGATTTTCTTTTCACCACAAATTCTTCTCATCTTAGCAACAACATCAAAGGAAGTATAGCCATTTTCCTTATCTATAACAATAATACCGTTCATTACTTACCCTCTAATGCTTGTCTAACAACTTCTATAATCTGTTCTATGGCTTCATTAAGAGTACCTGTTATCATACAGCCAGCAGCAGCCTTATGACCGCCACCGCCAAAATTTGCACAAATAGCTGATGCATCAAGCTCGTCTGTTGTTCTTACAGAAACCTTAAACTTGCCATTATTCTTTTCACGAAGTGTTATGCCAGCCATAACCCCCTCTATCTGTCTTGGCAAGGAGGATACTCCCTCCATATCATTATCGACAGCACCAGATTCTTTCATCATATCAATAGTTGCATAGGCTATTGCACATCTGCCGTCAAGATAAAACTGTATAGAATCCATTACTCTGCGTTCGATTTCAAGCCTTGAGCGTGACTTTGTTTCAAACATAAGGCGGTTAATCATCCCAGACTCCGCACCGCAATCTATCATATCAGCGGCAATTCTATGAGTTTCTGCCGTAACATTTGTATATCTGAAACAACCTGTATCTGTCGTAATTCCTGTATAAATAGCATTAGCTATATCTTTGTCAAACTCAACATTCATAAGTCTGATAAGCTTTGCAATAACCTGTGCTGCGGCTGCGGCACTGGCTTCAACATAATATTCTTTTGCATATTTAGTATTCGAGCCATGATGGTCTATGCAAAGGTCTATCTTATCAGCATAGTCTGAAAGCTTTTCACCAAGAAGTTTTGTATCTGCGATATCAACGCTGACAACAAATTCCTCATCAAATTCGAGTTTTTCGAGTTTATCAGTAAAATATGAATACTTCTCAGGGAATGGGTCTGTGCAATCGACCTTAACACTCTTACCAAGCTTACGCAATGCCATAGCAAGAGCGTATCCCGAACCGATAGTATCGCCATCAGGAGAACGGTGTGTCAATATAAGAATTTTATCTTTAGATAAAAGCGTTTTAGCGGCAGACTCAAGCGTTATCATGTTTATCTTCCTTTACATCGTTCAGGATTCTGTTAATATTTGCACTATATTCAATAGAATCTGTTGCAATAAAAGTCAATGCCGGAACATGGCGGAGAGTAAGTCTTGAACCAAGTTCACTTCTTACATAGCCAGCAGCATTTTTAAGAGCCTTTACAGCCTCTTTTGCGGATTCCATACCGCTCATAGAGCTTATATAAACCTTGCAGTATGAAACATCGCTCGAAACATCAACTCTTACTATGCTTATAAGAGAATTATGAAGTCTTGGGTCTTTCATTTCTCTCAATATGGCAGTAAGTTCACGCATAATATCTTCGGAATTTCTTACTGATTTAAAGCTTTTCATTATTTTAGCCTCCTTACATATTTCTATTATACGAAATAATCATCGAATTAAAACTAAATTATTATTTTTCTATCTGAAATTATCTTTATTACACGAAAGCGGCAGCTATTGCTACCGCTTTTTTCACAACGATTCGCCGTTATTATTTAGTGTAATAATTATCTAACAAGTATACAGTTATTCAGTATATTCCTGCATCTCGTAAACCTCGAAAATATCGCCGTCCTTCAAATCGCTGAAACGCTCAAGTGTAATACCGCACTCAAAGCCAGCAGCAACCTCCTTGACGGAATCTTTAAATCTCTGCAATGATGCAATCTTATCATCAGCTATGACAATACCATCTCTTACTACTCGGACATCTGCACCTCTTACTGCCTTGCCTGAGAGTACATAAGAACCCGCAACGATACCAACATTTGTAATCTTGTAGGTTGTACGGCACTCTACTCTGCCAAGCTCAACTTCTCTTACCTTTGGTGCAAGCATACCCTTCATAGCGGACTGGATTTCCTCTATGCAGTCATAGATAACTCTATAAAGACGCATATCAACGCCATCACGCTCTGCATTTTCAGCGGCAACTGGGTCCGGACGAACATTAAAGCCAACAATAATTGCATTAGATGCAGATGCAAGCATAACATCAGATTCTCTGATAGCACCTACGCCACCATGAATAACATTAACTCTAACCTCGTCATTAGAGAGCTTTTCGAGCGATTGTCTGACAGCTTCAACAGAACCCTGAACATCAGCCTTAACGATAACTTTAAGCTCTTTAACTTCGCCAAGCTGCATCTGGTCAAAGAGATTATCAAGAGTAACCTTTGTCTGATTGCCCCACTGTTCTTCCTTCTGCTTTTCCTTACGCTGTTCAACAAGCTCACGAGCAAGTCTTTCGTCAGAAACTGCATTGAATATATCGCCACCTGATGGGACATCGTCAAGACCTGTAATCTCAACAGGGAATGATGGACCTGCTTCCTTAACCTTTTCACCCTTTTCGTTTGTCATTGCTCTTACACGACCTACGGCTGTGCCAGCAACGATAATATCTCCAACTCTGAGAGTACCATTCTGAACAAGAACAGACGCAATAGGACCTCTGCCCTTATCAAGACGAGCCTCGATAACAGTACCCTTTGCAGGACGGTCAGGGTTAGCTTTAAGCTCTTTGATTTCAGCGACAAGTGTTACCATTTCAAGGAGGTCATCAAGACCTTCCTTTGTGTGTGCTGAAACTGGAATAACCGGAACATCACCACCCCATTCTTCAGGGACAAGTCCATATTCTGTAAGCTGCTGCTTAACTCTTTCAGGGTCAGCACTAATCTTATCCATCTTATTTATAGCAACTATAATAGAAACACCCGCAGCCTTTGCGTGGTTAATAGCCTCAACTGTCTGTGGCATAATGCCGTCATCAGCAGCAACAACAAGTATAGCTATATCAGTAACCTGAGCACCTCTTGCTCTCATAGTTGTGAAAGCCTCGTGTCCTGGGGTATCAAGGAAAGTAATGTCATTTCCATTGACATTAACTCTATAAGCACCGATATGCTGTGTGATACCGCCTGCCTCTGTTGATGTAACATTAGCGTGACGAATAGCATCAAGAATAGAAGTCTTACCATGGTCAACGTGTCCCATAACAACTACAACTGGAGCACGAGTTACGAGATTGTCGTCATCGTCTTCGCTATCGTCAATAATTCTTTCTTCGATAGTAACAACAACTTCCTTTTCAACCTTTGCATGGAATTCCATAGCTGCAAGTGATGCCGTATCAAAGTCGATAACATCATTAACCGTTACCATAGTACCCATCATAAAGAGCTTTTTGATAACTTCTGCTGCTGTTGCTTTAAGTCTGAGAGCAAGTTCTCCAACAGTAATTTCATCAGGAATAGAAACAGTGATAGGCTTTGCCTTTCTCTCTGCTGCAATTCTCTCTAAGCGTTCCTTTTCTGTTTCACGCTTTGCACTTCTGGATTTTCCACGCTGCTGTGAACGCTGAGTGAATTTCTGCTTCTGAGTAGTAGTCTTGCTTTCGCTCTTCTTTCCGCCACCAAGCTTCTCACTTGCCATACGGTCATACTTCTCATTATAACGCTCAATATCAACCTGAGCTGCTCTTGTATTTATAACTCTGCCACGAGATTGCTCCTGCTCAATGACAGGCTCTTCTTTCTTTGCCTGTGCTTTTTGTGCAGGCTTTTTATCCTGTGGCTTATCTTGCTTTTTCTGAGAATTATTCTGCTGATTATTTTTCTTTTGTCCTTGCTTTTGGTCACCCTTAGACTTTTCGTCCTTAGCCTTTGCAGGCTTATCAGCTTTCTCTGCCTTTTCAGGTTCAGAATCTCTTGAAGCATAATATTTATCAAAGTTTTCAACCTGATTTTTCTGGGTGAAATACTCAAAAACTACATTAAGCTCTTGGTCTGTAAGAACATTGCCGCTCTTTTTTGTTACACCGCAACATTCCTTGATAGCCTCTATAACGGCTTTGCTTGGAACATTAAGGTCCTTAGCCACTTCACTTACCTTATATTTAATCATATAATCAATTTCCTCCTGTCATATCATTGCAAAGCATAACGAGCTTTTTTGCAAAGCCCTCATCATCTACTGAAATAATGCCCGAGGTCTTTCCTATCGCCATTCCGACCTCATTCATAGATATATTTAACGAGATAGTCTCGGTTTTTGTGCGTTCTACGATTTTCAGAATTTTACTTCTTGAGCGTTCTGATAAATCATTGCACAAGAGCAGCAGTCTTGACCTTCCGTGAATCATAGCATCAACCGCAGGGTCGAAACCAAGTGAAAGTCGACCTGCTCGCCTCGCCAAACCAAGAAACGATAGAATTTTTTCATTCACCAGAAAATTCCTCCTCGAGCTTGTTATATATTTCTTCCGAAATCTTGCATGAGAAAGCTCTTTCAAGCCGTCTTGCTTTTTTCGCGGAGGCAAGGCAGGCGTTGCTGCGGCAAATATATGCACCTCGACCAGGCTTTTTTCCAATAAAGTCTACTGAAATCTCACCTGCTTGAATAACCTCGCCATTTTCGTCCTTTAAATCAGGAGCTTTTACAATTCGCACAAGCTCTTTCTTTTCCTTCATTTCTCCACAGCCTATGCATTTTCTTAAAGGTACTTTCTTTTGTCGCATTTTTCTTTTCTTCGCCGCCTTTCTATCCTTTATTTTGGGAACATTGCCATTCAATTTTTCAAACCCCTTATAGGAGCTTTATGCTTTTAATAATTATTCTAAACCGTCACCGATATACTCTTCCTTTTTATCGGAAGTATCTTCCTCGTCCTCACCAAAGAATCCACTTTCTGGGCGAATATCAATCTTCCAGCCTGTAAGCTTTGCTGCAAGTCTTGCATTCTGTCCCTTATTACCGATTGCAAGTGAAAGCTGACTATCAGGAACAGTTGCCTTGCATACCTTTTCGCCGTTAGGGTCAACCTCTACCTTAACAACTTCAGCAGGTGACAATGCAGCAGCAATAAACTTAACTGGGTCTTCGCTATATTCAACAACATCTATCTTTTCGCCGGCAAGCTCATTTACGATTGCCCCTACTCTTACGCCACGAGGTCCAATGCAAGCTCCTCTTGGGTCAACATTCTCATCACGGCTGAATACAGCAATCTTTGTTCTTGAGCCAGCTTCTCTTGAAACAGATTTAATCTCAACGATACCATCATAAATTTCAGGAACTTCTTTCTCAAAAAGACGCTTAACAAAGTCAGGGTGAGTTCTTGAAATGATAACACGAGGTCCTTTTTCTGTGTTCTTAACATCTGCAACATAAACCTTGATTGTATCGCCTTCGTGAATAACCTCTCCAGCAACCTGCTCGCCTCTTGGAAGAACAGCCTCTGCCTTTCCTATACGGATTGTAGCATTGCCTGTTTTAGGGTCAACTCTTTCAACCTGTGCAGAAACGATTTCCTGAACCTTGCTCTGGAACTCAACAAGAACTTGGCTCTTCTCACCGTCACGAATACCTTGACGAATTGTGTTTCTTGCAACCTGAACAGCTATTCTGCCAAATTGCTTAGGGTCAAGCTTCACACCAATTTTATCTTCAAGCTGAGCCTTTGCGTTAATAGCACGAGCATCTTGGAGTGAAATCTCATAATCGGGGTCGAAAACTTCTTCAACAACTTCCTTATTTAAGTAAACATCGAATTTGCCCTTTTCTGGGTCCATCTCGACTCTTGCATCGTTGTTTCCGCCGTAAGCACTCTTACAGGCAACAAGTATAGATTTCTCAATCTGAGAAAGCATATATTCAACAGGTATTCCCTTTTCCTTTTCGAGAAGCTTCAATGCTTCAAAAAGCTCTGTATTCATTTTCCAATAACCTCCAATTATATTAAAAAGTCATCTAACTTTATATAGACCGTATTTTTCTTTTGAATAGTTGTCTTTTCGTTACCGCCAAGCATAAGAGTTACGCTATCCTTATCGTGTGCTATAAGTGTGCCTTTAAGCTCACGAACACCATTTTCGTTTGGACGAATAAGCTTAACCATTATCGGAGCACCGAGAAATTCTTCAAAATGCTCATCACGAATAAGGTCACGCTCTATTCCTGGTGAAGAAACCTCAAGACAGTAATTCTGCTCTATCGGGTCGAGCTTATCGAGCGGTTCGTCTATTGCTCGGCTCATAGCCTCGCAATCGTCTATGGTAACACCGCTTGGCTTGTCGATAAATATTCTAAGATACCAGACAGCACCTTCCTTTTGAAAGCGAACATCCCAAAGGCTAAGACCAAGTTTTTCGGCGATAGGCTTTGCCAAATCCCAGACGACTGAAACTGTATTTCCCTGTTTTTTCTCTGCCATACGCTCCTCCTCTAAGTAAAAGTCCTTAAACACGATAAAAGAGCGGGTCGCCCCACTCTTTTACAATTCCTATTCTTGTTAATAATTTTAACATATAATTTCGATATATGCAAGGGTTTTATGCGAATTAAATCCCGATTTTACCACAGTTTTCTGATAATTACATATTTTGAGCAAATTTTTATTTAATTTTCTAACATAATTAAAAATTTTTCTCAAGGTGGCGTGCCACTCATAGCAAGTATAGGAGCTTTCCCACACAGAAAACTAAACTACCTATGAATTAACAAACTTTTCATAAGACACTTAAAAGTTTCGCTCGAGCCTTTTCTACACCAGCTTTGCTGGTGAAAGCTGCTCGCAGGGTCGAGGGACGGAGTCACTCGTGGGTTTTAAGGGCAACGCCCTTAACATCTCTTTCTTCCAAAGCGGTGGACAAAGTCCACCGCTTAATTTTTCCTAACTTAATATAAAACCAAAGTGCTGCCATAGATTTCGCATTTGCAGTCATATTTATTCTCTGTGCCTGATTTTGTATCTATAATATAAATAGCTTTATTATCACTACTTGTAATGATAAAGCGGTTTTCTATACAAGCAACAAACTTGCCGAAGGCTGTTTTATACTTTCCCTTAAAGTCACTCATCATACTTTCAACAAGAGTTTTATCCTCATCAATGGTGAGTTTGTATGTTTGACCTGTACGATTTTCAACATAGTATGTTTCATTATCTTCACATGGCAGAAGCTCTGCGAGAGCCTCTATTTTTTTGCTTTCAAAATCATATGAGCATATTTTTTCAACACCCGATTTAAAGTGTGTAGCCTTCATATATAGCTTTTTATCAGTTATTGCGGCATAACGCACCATGCCTTTAATATCAGCACTTGCAACACAGCGAACCGTCAGGTTTTCCTTGCCATTTTTAAGCTCAAGCAAAGCAGAATCCAAATCGCAAATCCATATGTTATCACGAATATCCGCACTAATCCATCTTTGTTCCCTGAAATAATATAGCTTTGTTTCTTCATCACCCCAAGGGTCGAGAATAATTAGCTTATTGCCCTCAGTGGTCTTAACTGTAAATAAGCTATCGCAACCAACTTTTGAAATCAGAGGACAGCGTATAAATGATTTCTTATCCTGTTCTATATCGTAGATATAAGCAAGTGTATCACATTTTGTCAAAGCCTTATACTGCTTAAAGAAACCTTTGCTTTTTTCATCAGGTGCAGCTGTAAAGATAATATTGTTTGCATCTATTGCCTTACACTCATAAAATCTCCCCGTAAAATTCAGCTTTCTGCGACTAAGCTCCATTCCACTGCGTCTATCAAGCTCAACTACCCATATACTGCTTGAACCGTTTTCAAGCACAAGAAGTATTGTTTCTTCAAATGCAAAAATATGCTGTACAAAAGATGAATCCTCAAGGGTATAGTTTGTAACCAGCCTTTCTCTGCGAGTATCACGATTATATTCGAGTATATAGAGATTACTAAGCTCGCCCTGAAGCTTTTCTTCTGCGTAATATATAAAATCATCGTCAACATAAAAAAGCTGAATCCGTCTTTTCTCAAAAACATTTCTTATATCAACAACTTTCATTTATATCACCTGACTTTCGCTAATCAATAATCAAGAAATTTATCTCTAATTATAAACTTAGGGAACCCTAAAGAAGGATTCCCTAAAGTTTGTTTTATGTTATGCAGCTTTAGAAATTAAAGTGAGATAGAGGAAACCGGCTTATCCTCATAAATTCTCTCGATAGCCTCTGCAAATACAGGAGCAACTGGGAGCATTGTGAACTTATCAAGCATCTTATCCTGTGGTACAGGAATTGTATCAAGAAGAATAAGCTCCTTGATTGGGCTTTCCTTAATTCTATCAATAGCAGGACCAGAAAGAACACCGTGTGTCGCACCAGCATAAACCTCAATAGCTCCGCCAAGCTCGATTGTAGCCTTAGCAGCGTTGCAGAGTGTACCTGCTGTATCAATCATATCGTCAACAAGAATAACCTTCTTGCCCTTAACATCACCGATAATGTTCATAACTTCACATACATTTGCTCTTGGACGACGCTTATCAATAATAGCAATCGGGCAACCAAGGCGTGTAGCAAAGTTTCTTGCTCTTGTAACAGAACCAAGGTCGGGGGATACAACAACATAATCATCTGGGTTGTCGCCAATCATCTTCTTGAAGTAGTTAGCAAGAAGAGGAGCACCGAGGAGGTGGTCAACAGGAATATTGAAGAAGCCTTGAATCTGTGCAGCGTGAAGGTCCATAGTAAGAAGTCTGTCAGCACCCGCTGTTGTGATAAGGTCAGCAACAAGCTTTGCTGAGATTGGGTCACGAGGCTTAGACTTTCTGTCCTGACGAGCATAGCCGAAATATGGTACAACGGCTGTAATTCTTGCTGCGGAAGCACGACGCATAGCGTCAATCATAATAAGAAGCTCCATAATATTATCATTAACAGGAGCACATGTTGACTGAACAATAAAGCAGTCTGAACCTCTTACTGATTCATGAAGTGAAACAGCGATTTCGCCGTCGCTGAAGCTTGAAACATCGGACTTGCCGACAGGAATTCCAAGACAAGCAGCTATCTGCTGTGCGACAGGAATGTTAGAGTTACAAGTGAAAATCTTGATGTCCTTACCATGAAAATTCATTACTGATAATCCCCCTAAATTTTCTATGAAGTTTTTAATATCTGTTTAAAAACAGACTTCGCCCAAAGCGGGGCGTTTCCAATTAATATTGTAATACTAACTGCGAAAAAAATCAAGTTTTGGAGTATCTTCGCCAAAAAATTGTAAAGACTAACAATAGAACAGCCATATATTAAGTAAAAAAGTAGTAAAAGAGATAGGCTTAAACACAAGCCCAAGCTCATAAAATTATATTGTCCTAAAAATGCTTAATAATTATATTTCTTTCTATTTGTTATAAGGAATATAACTGTAACCACTAAAGCACAAAGTTCTGCACAAGTAATTGAAAACCATATTCCGTCAAGACCGAGTATCAAAGGCAAAAGCATAACTGACACTATCTGGAATAAAAGCGTTCTTAAAAAGGATATTGCCGCAGAAATAGCACCATTGTTCAAGGCTGTGAAAAATGCTGAGCCATAAATATTGAAACCACATATCAGATAAGAAATTGAGAAAATGATAAGTCCATGCTGTGTAATTTCAAAAAGTTTTGCGTCATAGCCAACAAATATGCTTGATAGAACTCCTGAAAGACTTATTGAAAGCACCGTCAAAACAACACCCACAACACTTACAAAGCCCAAGCTCTTATGGAAAAGATTTTTCAATTCGCTATTATTTTTTGCACCGTAATGGTAACTGACAATTGGAGCACTTCCTATTGAATATCCAAGGAAAATTGAAACGAAAATGAAGTTTACATACATTATTACTCCATATGCTGCAACTCCGTCTTCGCCTATATATTCCATAAGCTTATAGTTATAGAGCATATTCACTATTGACATAGAAAGATTTGTCATAAGCTCTGATGAGCCATTCGCACAAGTTTTCAACAAAATCTTCCAATACATTTTTGTCTTGCCTAAATGCAAGGAACTGCTATTCTTGCTCGAAAAGTAAAATAGAGGAATTACTCCACCTACAAGCTGACTTATAGCTGTTGCTATTGCCGCACCTGCTATTCCCCATTGGAACAATACTATAAAAACGAAATCAAGAACCATATTAGTAACGCCTGCGGCAACAGTTGCACCAAGTCCAAGCTGTGGCTTTCCTGCCGCAACAAAAAAACTTTGAAATGAGTTAAGAAGCATATAAGGAATTAAGGCAGTTATAATCAAATTGCCATATAGAACACAATTTTCGAGCATTTCGCCATTTGCTCCAAGAAGTATTGAGATAGGTCGCATAAAAATTAAGCCTAAAGCTGTCAAAACCGCTCCCAAAACTATCATTACATAAACCAGCATAGAGAAATATTGATTTGCCTTTTCTTTATCACCCTCACCAAGAGTTTTAGAAATTATGGCACTTCCTCCTGTACCAATCATAAATCCTAATGCACCGAGAATCATCAAAAATGGCATAATTAAGTTGACCGCCGCAAAAGGTATCTTTCCTACAAAATTTGAAACGAATATTCCGTCCACAACTCCATATACTGATGTAAAAATCATCATAACTATTGACGGAAATACGAATTTCAACAGTTTTTTAAGTGTAAAATGCTCTGAAAGCTGTATTTTCATAAATTTTTTCCTCCCATAAAAAAATACGCTCGATTATTTTTCAATAACCGAGCGCACTCGACATCTTATCGACTTTACAATTCCGATTGTTAGTCCTCCGATGACCTATTTAATTTTAAAAAATTAAGAACCTCTTTTTGCCTTGCGTTTTCTTGTAGAAATAAGAGCTATAACAGCACCCGCAAAGGAAACTACTGCCGCAGATGACAAACCAATAACAAGTGGCATTGCAAATCCCGGAACCTTATACTTTTCTGAATAATTATAAATTACATAAATATCATTCTCAGTATAGACACCGTTAGCATTGGCTGGTGTTTTGACAAGCTCATAGTCATCAAACTTCATGGCCTCTGTTGTGTAGCTTGATGTGCCGTCAGCCTTGCCTGTCATCACCTTTTTATCTAATACCTTTCCATCATCACCAATATAAACCGCAGTAACCTTTCCTGAATATATTACACTATCTCCATCAACCCAACAAGTGCCACGAAGTGAATAGCCCTTGCCTGTTGAACTCTTATCAGTTTTAATACCTTTTTTAGGGTCTTTCATATTTGTGAAGATACAGTATGCTTCACTTGCATCAATAGTAAGAGTATACCAGCCATCTTCACTGCTCTTTTTCATTTCTGTACCAGGACTTTTTGCGGATATTACATTACGCTTATCATCGTCATCAAGCGTAAATACATATGCACCGACTTTTTCCCAGCCATTTTTATTATAGTAATTTATAACAAGCTTGTCAGCCTCTTTGGTCTTATAGTAATAAACTACTTCAAGCTCTTCACCAGTAAATGTTCCTGCGGTATTATCAGGAAGCTTTTCAAGGTCAAGCTCAAAGCCATCAATAGTCTTTACTGTTGTTGTATAAGCTGTGCCTTCTCTGCCCTCAATAGTAACTGAGCTTGCTATTTCCTGTGCAGCCATACCAAAGGCTTCATCACCTGCTCGCATATACTTGACAGTAACCTTGCCAACTGCACCATCAAATTTATTATAGTAATAAGTTACAGTCTGGTCAGCCTTTGTAAATGTTCCGCTCTCGTTACCTCTTACGCTATCAAAATCATATCTAAGGTTCAAGGATTCGTCCTTTGAGGTTGTGAACTTACCTCCCTCTTTGCCAGTGATAACCTGAGAACTTATAAGCTCATCTGTTGCCTTATCTTTATATTCGATAGTAACCTTGCACTTATTGCTTGTGAGATTGATTTTCTCAAAGCTTGATTTATCAACAAGAATCAAAGCTGAACCTGCGTCAACCTTAACTGTATTGCCCTTTACTGTTCCAAGGCTCTTAACACCTGCTGAAGTCTTATTTGCAATAATAGTCCATTCGCTTGGAAGCTTATCACCCTTGAGAGTTACTTCCTTTTCCTCAGCTGAGGAATTGAATATAAGAGCGACCTGTGACCACTCGGATTTAAGTTTCTTTTCTGTATTCGTGAGAGTATATGCAACTAAACCATCGCTATTATTCTCAGCAAATACCATTCTTTCACACGCACCTGTTGTAGCATCTCTGAATGGTGAGAAAGCCTTTTTGATTTCGATAAGTCCGCTGTAATAAGATACCAAATCACGATATTTTTCAACATTGGACCAACTAAGCATATTTATGCTTGTAGATGATTTATAGCTATTTTCATCACCTTTTTTAGTTCTTGCAAATTCTTCACCAGCCTGCATAAATGTCAAGCCCTGTGAAGTAATATACATAGCACCAGTAAGCTTATTCATATCTACAAGCTCATCATCTCTATCTGTAAAGTTTTGGTCGGTTCTTGCAGATAGTACAAGCTTATCATATAGAGTATAATTATCATGTGCTGAAACATAGCTTACACACTGTGAAGGCTGATTTGCCCAACCACCAGTAGTAGTCTTTGTGTTATTTGCCTGTATGCTGTCTATAACATCACTGTCATTAGTACCCTGCTGTACAAAACCAGTATTAGCCGCAATAAAGACATCGCCCTTAATTGCATCACGAATTTTGTCATTAAATGCACCAATTCTGTTATCAAGCTTATTTATATTACTCTGAACAGCAGTAGCTTGACTTGTTCCAATAGTACCACCTGTCCAAGGCTCACCATAGAGAATAATTTTCTTTCCGCCATCAAGCTTATCGACAGCCTCACGAATCTTATTCATTGTTGTTACATCGTGTACACCCATAAGGTCAAAGCGGAAACCATCTATATGATATTCCTGAATCCAATAGAGAATAGAATCTATCATATATTTTCTGAACATAGCGTGTTCACTTGCGGTTTCATTTCCACAGCCTGAAGCATCACTGAATGTTCCGTCTTTGTTCATACGATAATAGTAATCTGGAACTGTCTTTTGGAACGAGCTATCCTTTGCAGTATAAGTATGATTGTAAACAACATCCATAATAACACCGATACCAGCATCATGAAGTGCCTTAATCATCTGCTTAAACTCGTTAATTCTGACATTTCCGTCATAAGGGTCAGAAGAATATGAGCCTTCTGGAACATTATAGTTCTTTGGGTCATAGCCCCAGTTAAAAGCACCGTCCTGAGTTTCGTCAATAGTTGCATAGTCAAAAACAGGCAAAAGCTGAACATGAGTTACACCAAGCTCTTTGAGGTAATCTATACCTGTTGAAATAACGCCTTGACTATTAAGAGTTGTGCCTTTTTCTGTAAATGCAAGATATTTACCCTTATTAGCGTCTGTAACACCTGAATCAGGGCTTATAGAGAAATCACGAACATGAACTTCCCAAACAACTGTATCTGTCGGAGAATCATAGGTTATATGCTTGTCCTTATCCCAGCCGTCAGGGTCTGTCGAATTGAGGTCAACAACCATAGCTCTATTACCATTGACACCAACAGCCTTGGCATAAATATCGCAGGTTTCTTGAGCCTTGCCGTCAGTTGTTACAATATATGTGTAGTAGGTATTCTTAATATCTCCAAAAACTGTATAATACCAAATACCATTATCACCTTTAAGCATTTTCAGATTAGAAATGACTCTTGCACCTTGTTCGATGTCACTTCCTGTTGTATAACGCTTAAGGTATACCTTTTCTGCACTTGGTGCCCATACCTTGAAAGTAGTTTTTTCTTTGGTATAGTTAGCACCGAGGTCGTTTCCGTCATAAGCTTGTTTATCAAGCTCGTGAGAGTATTTTTTTTCGGCAGCATATGCCGTATTTGGAACAGTCATTGCTATACCTCCTAATAAAATTGTTGCTGATAACATAGCTGATAAAAACCTTTTTAACTTTGCCAAGCTAAACCCCCCAATATAACAAAAAAAGCGTGCAAATATATGAAATCTGGACAAGCTACATTTCTTTCTACAACTCTTCCTAAAATCATTTTTTAAAGCCTGAACTTTTGCCATACCATATAATTCTATCATATTAAATCGAGATTTCAAGCCGTTTTTTTATTTTTGTTAAACATTTTATTATTTATCTATAAATGTCATATTCGTACAGTAATATATTCATAATAATGCAATTACCTTCGGTGAATTTTACATATTATTTTTACACTTGAAGCCATAAGTTACTATATAGTATAATAATTTAAAGATATTTTATAAAAAGGAAGTGTCAGTAATGAAGAAAAAACCATTTTCACAAATCAGGCAAATACTCATCAAAACCGCTATGGGAGAAATTAAACCAGACCTCATACTTCGTGGCGGAAAAATTATAAATGTTTTTACAGGCAAGATAAATTCAGGAGATATTCTCATTAAAGATGGCTATATCGCCGCTATCGGAGATTATTCGGAGATATATCCAAGCTCAGAAAACTTTGAAATAGTAAATCTTGACGGAAAATATGTTTCCGCTGGATTTATAAATGCTCATGTTCATGTTGAATCTTCTATGGTTCTGCCAAACACCTATGCTCGTGAGGAGGTTCGTTTTGGCACAACAACTATAATCACCGACCCTCACGAAATAGGAAATGTTGGCGGTATGCCTGCTCTTGAAAGTATACTCGAAATGACCGAAAACCTACCTATAAATTATTTTGTTATGTTACCAAGCTGTGTGCCATCAACACCATTTGAACACGCCGGTGCAATTTTAACTGCTGATGAGCTTATCAAGCTTAAAAATAATCCTCGTGTTCTTGGTCTTGGTGAAATGATGAATGTTCCAGGTGTACTTGGCTGTTCTGAAGATGTTATGAACAAGCTTGATGCCTTTGATAATTACATAATAGATGGACATTCGCCAATGCTTTCAGGAAATTCCCTTTCAGCATATAAAGCCGCAGGAATTATGACCGACCACGAATCAGCCTCATTTAATGAAGCAATAGAAAAGCTTAAGCTTGGGCTTTCCGTTCTTGTAAGAGAAGGTTCAGCTGCAAAAAATCTTGAAGATATAATTCGTGGTGTTGTTGATAATTCAATAGATACTAATAATATGGCTTTCTGTACAGATGATAAACACCTAAGCGATGTTTGCAAGGAAGGTACTATCCGCTGTAATATAAAAAAAGCTATTGCACTTGGACTTTCCCCTATCAGTGCATACAAAATGGCAACTATAAATGCCGCAAAAATCTATGGCTTAAAGCATATCGGTGCAGTTGCACCATCATATAAGGCAGATTTAGTTATACTTGATGATATGGAAAATGTCAGCATAACAGAAGTTTATAAAGACGGTATTCAGTTTGAAAGATTGAACTTTGAGCAAAAGTTGAATTGCCCTGAATATCTGCTAAATTCAGTAAACTATGCACCTATTAAAGTTTCAAATCTTGAACTTCCTGAAAGTGATAAATATTCTGTAATAGGAATTATCGACAATCAGATTATCACTAAAAAGCTTGAATACACATATACTGATGCACAAAAAGCGCTTGCAAATGGAGAGCTTCTGAAAATCGCAGTAATAGAGCGTCATCACGCAACGGGTAATATGGGAATAGGTCTTATCAAAGGCTATGGTCTAAAAAATGGTGCAGTTGCCACAACCGTTGGACACGATTCACATAACATAATCGTTGTTGGAGATAATGACAGCGATATGCTTCTTGCAGTAGAAGAACTAAAGCGTATTAAAGGCGGATATACCGTTATAAGCAATGGAAAGGTTATCGAATCACTACCACTTATTTTCGGCGGATTGATGAGCGTACTTCCAACAGATGAATTTATTTCACAGCTTGATAAAACAATATCTGCTGCAAGAAATTTAGGTGTAAACAAAAATATCGACCCATTTATAACACTTTCATTTATGGCACTACCAGTAATTCCTGAAATAAGAATAACCGATATTGGAATGGTCGAAGTGTAATTAAGACAATTAAAAGTTTCGCTCAAGGCGGCGAGCCGCCGCTCCCAAGACGCAGAATCGCTCGACAAGTCTCGCTCGTAGTGAATTAGGGAAAATTATTGATGCGGTCGAAGAAATTACCGCTTAGCTGACGCACTTATATAAGACAATTAAAAGTTTCGCTCAAGCTTTTTCAAAGACTCGTAGTACAAGGGCAATATTCCTTGTTACTCTCCACAAAGAGTGACACTTTTTAAATCAATAAAAAACGCAGTAAAGTCAATTTTTGTTTGGCTTTACTGCGTTTTGCTTTTAGCTTTTTAGCTTAGATTACATATGCTTTGGCTCAAAAGAAAGACAATCTGTACATTGCTTAACTGTTGGGTTATTCTCGTGAGTACCTACCTTAATGGTATCAAGAGAACAATAATTAGCTGATTCGCAGTGATTTGAACATTGTGTTACCGTACATTCAATACATCTGTTTGGCTGACAATTACAATCCATTTTTTATTCTCCTCAAATTATAATTTCAAACGACTGCCCGAACCGATTTTTTCGGTCAGCTTTTGTCGTCCTCAATTATCTTAACCAAAACATCTTGCTTTATACAAAAAATTATTCAAAGCTCAATTTTAAATAATCTCCTTAATTTACGGTAGCTATTACCTCTACTTATATTAAGATAAAAAGCTAATAATAATTTCAGGAGGTGAACTTCTTGACTGAATATCTTTGTCTTAGTGATTTACTTGACTCTGACCTTTCAAGCTATGAATATTTTTGTTCATTGCCAGAAAATATAAAACAAAAAATCGAAATGGAGGACGCAAGAAGCTTTTCAGAAATGCAAGCTATTGCAAGACAAGAAGAACAAAAAGGATTTTTATTTTAATTTTCTCTGCTTATGAATATTTTTCCCGAATTTACTCAAAATAATCTAAAAAACACAAGGGAGAATTATTATGGAAATTACAATTTCAAATGTTCATGGCAGAGAAATTATTGATTCACGAGGAAACCCAACAGTTGAGGCAGAAGTTACTCTTATAGACGGTTCATATGGCAGAGCTGCTGTTCCAAGCGGTGCTTCTACTGGAGTTTATGAGGCACACGAACTTCGTGATAATGATAAAATGAGATATGGCGGAAAGGGTGTTCTAACTGCCGTTGAGAATATTAACACTCTTATCTCAAAATCTATTATTGGAATGAATGCACTTAATCAAAGAGCAATCGACAAAGTTCTTAATGCTGAAGATGGTACAGAAAACAAAAGCCATCTTGGTGCTAATGCAATTCTTGCAGTTTCTCTTGCAACAGCTAAAGCTGCCGCAAATTTCATTGATATTCCACTTTTCCGCTATATAGGCGGTGTAAATAGTTATAAATTACCTGTTCCTATGATGAATATTTTGAACGGTGGTGCTCATGCGTCTAATAATATAGATATTCAAGAATTTATGATTATGCCTGTTGGAGCGGACTGTTTTTCTCATGGCCTTAGAATATGCTGTGAAATCTATCATACTCTTGGAAAAGTAATCAAAGAGCGTGGAGGCTCAACTGGTGTTGGTGACGAGGGTGGTTATGCACCAAACCTTGAAAGCGATGAAGAGGCTCTCAAACTCATATGTGAGGCTATCCAAGAGGCAGGATATTCAACTGATACTGTAAAAATTGCACTTGATGCTGCCGCAAGCGAATGGTATGCCGAGGGCAGCTACAGACTTCCAAAGCGTGGCACTATACTTTCAAGTGAAAATGTTTCAGAATATTTCGGAGAGCTATCTGAAAAATATCCTATAATCTCTATCGAAGACCCTCTAAGTGAACACGATTGGAAAGGCTGGACTCATATTACGAAACAGCTTGGAAATAAAATTCAACTTGTCGGTGATGACCTTTTCGTAACAAATACAGAGCGTTTAAAAACCGGCATAGAGCTTGATGCAGGAAATTCAATTCTTATCAAGATGAATCAGATTGGCACTCTTACTGAAACTCTTGATGCCATAGAAACCGCTAAAAAATCAGGTTATACTACTGTAATTTCCCATCGTTCAGGTGAAACAGAAGATTATACTATTGCAGACTTAGCAGTTGCCATAAACGCTGGTCAGATTAAAACAGGCGCTCCTTGCCGAAGTGAAAGAGTTGCAAAATATAACAGACTTTTACGAATTGAGCAAAAACTTGGTGCATGTTCCGAATACGGAATATAAAACCTCATAAATCAAAGAGGGCGGAATAAATCCGTCCCTTACATAAAATAAAAGCCTCCGCTTTTTATGGCGGAGGCTCAAATTATATTTGATTTATAAATTACTTAGAAGAAACCTTCTTCTTTGTAAGAACAACTGCTGTAAGAGCTGCTGCTGCAAATACTGCTGCAAGAGCAATAGGTGTTGCAGAATCGCCTGTATTTACGCCATTCTTACCGTCCTTACCATCGTTTGAAGGAGTTGTAGGCTGCTTAGACTCTGCTGGAGCTGGAGCAGGCTTGCTTGGTTCTTCGCTTGGCTCTGGTACAACTGAAGGCTCACCAGAAGCATCGAATACTACCCAGTTACCTTCCTTATATGTAATAGCAGCACCATCTTCCTTAACATCTTTAGATTCTATATTTGGAATGTAAATGTTACCAGCATTTACTGTAGCGTCAACCTTAATGTCAGTTGTCTGAGCCTTTGGATTCTCTGGAGAATAAGCTACATTTCCTTCTGCATCCTTATCAGGAACGAGGTTATTGAAGATAATCTTTGTTGTTTCGGCATTATACTCGACAGCCCAAACATCTGTGCCCTCGATTTGGATAGCTTCCTGTCCTGGCCATGCTGCGTTCTCTTCAGGAGTCCACCAGTAAGCACCAACTTTAGCCCACTTTGATTCGCTATTATCGAAGAAATAATACTTAGAGAGGTTTTCTTCGCCGAGCTGCTCAGCTGCTTTCTTATATGCTTCTGCATACTTACCAGCTGGAACTTCTGGAACTGAAGGCTCCTCTGAAGACTCTGAAGGCTTTGAAGGTATAGGAGCTGGAGCTTCTGGCTCTTCTGTGCCAACATACCATGTGTCAATACCGCCCTTACCTGTACGAGTATCAAAGTAAACTGTTACATCCTTACCATATTGGTCTTCTGTGAAAGAGCAGTTGTCCTGGCTATTAGCTGTAACACCATCTGCATTAACTGCACCCCAGCTATAATCCCAACCGCCGTTTGCACGAACCTTATAAGTAGAACTTGCACCCTCTTCAGGAACAGGAACTGATACGGTTGCTGTGTAAAGACCGTCGCCATCTTCATCTGTAAGAGCTACATCGCCTTCCCAGGTATTGAAATCGCCGATAACGCCATATGTAGCGCCCTCTGTCTCAAAATCTTCATAAACAGCTGATGCTGAAGCTGTTGAAGCAACAACTACAGAAGCTACTGTTGCACCTGCAAGAAGAATGCTTAATGCTTTCTTATTCATTTTCATTGTAATTTCCTCCTAATTAAAATATTAGAAATTTTTTGTATTATTGAAATTATACCTATCAAGTTATAAGCACAATTTCAATTTAGGTTAAATATACCACAATTCTTACAACTTTGCAATAAATTTTCCTAAGTTTTTACCCAAAATCAAATTTTTGTGTTATTTTTACCAAAGTTACACACTTTAGTTTGTGCAACTTCATAGTATTTTAAGACATATTCGAGTTAATTTGACAAGTATAGTGTAATAGATTATAATATTTTTTAATAGCTTTAATAATATTGAAAGGTGGTTTAGGACAACTAAGTCCTGAAATTTATGATAAAATATTGTTCACGCTGTAAAAAAATATTTGACACTGAAAACGACAAGTGCCAGAAATGTGGCAAAAATCTTATTGAAAAGCCCGCCGGAGAATCACCCGTCTGCATAATAACAACGGGCGGTTTTGAGCTTGAGCGTATAAAATCCGCTTTAGAAAGTGAGGGTATCCCTTGTGTAATTAAAGAAGCCGAGGGCAATGTAAATATGAAAATTCTCAACGAGGGTGACCTTGGCGAAAATAATATTATTGTGCCTCTTGCCGCATATAACCACGCTTGCGATGTTCTGATAGGAATAGGTGCAATGAAGCCTGAGGATAATACACTAACTGTTCCTGAAGACATAAAAATTGATGATTTAGACCAAGATATGAGCCCAAGAAAGCGTTTTTGGGTAAGATTAGCCTCAATAGTCTTGTTTATAATCATTGTCTGGATAGTCATTACTGCAACAGATGCAGGAATCGCTTTATTTAAAAATCTTTTTGGTGCGTAACTAAATCTTTAAAAAACAATGTTAAAGCACTTTGAGCTAAAAAATTAGTTCAAAGTGCTTTTTATTATTTCTTATTTCCTTTAAATTCTTTTTCAACAATAAGAATTTCTTCTTTTTTAACACATTCTCTGCCATCAAAATCTAATCTTATAACATACGGCATAAAGTCAATCATTCTCAAAAAACTATCACAATTATAGCTATGGTCAAAATAATTCAAAATTGTACTTAAAGCTGTCCCATGTGTACCAAGAATTATTATATCGTTTGGGTAGCTGTCTAAAAGTTCAAATAAAGCTGAAATATTTCTTTCCTGAACACTTCTAAGCGATTCTCCACCTTCTTCGTGGTAGTCAAAATCCTCCCATCTCTTTTGGAACATTCCGAAGTTATTACCACTAAAGCCTTTTTCACGCTCTCTAAAGCGTTCATCTGTATCAATCTTCAAGCCATGACTTTCCGCACAATGCTTTATTGTGTCAATACTCCTTTTATACGGACTTGATATTGCATAGGTCAATTTAACATCTTTTAAAGCTTCACAAACTTTTTCACTGTCGGCAATTCCCTCATTCGTAAGCGGTCTGGTCTTGTCATCTGCCCAAGAAAATTCTGGCTGTGCATGCCTTACAAAATAAACTGTTGCCATTTTATTTCTCCTTGTTTTTGAAATATTTAAAAACTGTAACCAACATATCCAGCATAAACGCAAAAATTATAATTGTTAAGAAGAAGTCTTGAAAGTTCGAGAAAATATTACTTATAAATTGACCATTCTCATCAAAAAGACTTGTCATACTTTTAGAAATATTCGGATTTATAATCTTATCATCTGCAAGCCACCAAATTGCTAATAATGCCGAACTAACATTTGCTATTATGGTTATTATCATAACCTTTTTACTGTATCTTCCTTCTATCAGCCTAACTACATCTCTTATAATTCCGACAACACTAAACATAACAATTACATACCAAGTTTGCCTAATTGTTTCAAGATTAAAAATCGGAATAAATTCATTATACATAACAATGCAGAAAATCTGTGGTGCAGTAAGAAATACAACTAAGAATATCACTGATATTCCAATACTAATAATCGAGTCTACTTTTGATATTTTTTCATTTTTCTTAGGGACAGAAGGTAAGCTATCCAAATTGCTTGTTGTATCAATTTTAATATCCTTATGGTAGAAAAATGCGAAAAGTGCTGTTACAAAACCAAATGCTACTCCAACACTGATAATTAAATTTGTAATTAAAGATGCAATAAAAGTTGCAGATGACGATACTATATTTTCTATACTATTGCTTTTTGAAAAATCAAAAATTCCTGAAATTATATTAGCAAGAATAATTCCAAAGATTGTACAAATCATAACGATTTTAAGTACATATTTATAAGTAGAATAATATGGAGAGCCTATCAGACATTTTTTATTGTCTGGATTATATTTTTCATAGAGTTCTTCGGGTGTTCCAAGCTCTGTAAGCACAACTCTTATATCCTTTTCTTTGGGAACAAGCTCACCACAGCGTTCTGCAAGCATATCATCAATCAGTGTTCTAAGTTCGTCAGAAATATCTTTTTGAATCTTTTGTGGCAGCCTTTTAGTAACCGCATAGATATATCTTTCAATTAAATCATTTTTCATTATTATCCTCCAATAATCTGTTAACATTATATGAAAAGTTCTTCCAATGATTAACTACTCTCTCAAGTACAATCAAACCATCATCAGTTATCTTATAGTATTTTCTTGGCTTTGCTTCACTTGTTTCCCACTCACTTTTTAGCAGACCTTGAGATTCAAGACGCCTCATTAAAGGATAAAGTGTATTTGCTTCAATAGGTATACCATTATCCTGAAGTTTTTTGACAAGGTTATATCCATACATTGGTTCTTTTAGCTGACTAAGAACTAAAAGTATCAATGTTCCTCGCCTTAATTCTAAAATAAGACCTGAAACTATCTCATCATAATTCATAGACCTTCACCTCACATATTATTGTGTGTAATTATTATACTGTATATCGCACACTATGTCAAGAAAAAATTTTTCAATACAAAAAAGGCAGAAGCCTAAGCCTCTGCCTTTTATAATATTCAGAAAATAATTATCAGTTTGTGATAGTTCTCTCTGTTTCCTTATCGAAGATATGGATTTTCTCAACATCGAATGCGATTTCGATTGGCTCGCCTGCTTCAGCAGTAGATGATGGGTCAACACGAGCAATAGCAGATTCGCCCTCGATTGTCATATAAACATAGATTTCAGCACCCATAAGTTCTGTAACTTCAACCTGTGCCTCGATGATGTCAGTTGCTTTCTCGAGGAACTCTGGGTCATCGTGAACATCTTCTGGACGGATACCGAGAATAACATCTCTGCCAACAAACTTAGAAAGAATGTTGTTCTTATTCTTAGACTCTGGAAGAGTAATAGTATACTTACCAAATGAAATACCGTAATCTTCACCTGCTCTTACGATAGTAGCATTGATGAAGTTCATTTGAGGAGCACCCATAAATCCTGCAACGAAGAGGTTGCATGGCTTCTCATAGAGGTTTTGTGGTGTATCAACCTGCTGAATGAAGCCGTCCTTCATAACAACGATTCTATCACCCATTGTCATAGCCTCTGTCTGGTCATGTGTAACATAGATAAATGTTGTGCCAAGTCTCTTATGAAGCTTAGAAATCTCTGTTCTCATCTGAGTACGGAGCTTAGCATCGAGGTTTGAAAGCGGTTCATCAAGGAGGAAGACCTTAGGGTCACGAACGATAGCACGACCAAGAGCAACACGCTGTCTCTGACCACCTGAAAGAGCCTTCGGCTTTCTTTCGAGAAGGTGAGAGATATCAAGAATACGAGCAGCCTCTTCAACTCTTCTTCTCATTTCTTCCTTTGGAGTCTTTCTGAGCTTAAGACCGAAAGCCATGTTATCAAAAACAGTCATATGAGGATAAAGAGCGTAGTTCTGGAAAACCATTGCAATATCTCTGTCCTTAGGTGAGATGTCATTAGAAAGGACATCACCGATATAAAGCTCGCCCTTACTGATTTCTTCAAGACCTGCAATCATACGGAGAGTAGTTGACTTACCACAGCCTGAAGGTCCAACAAAGATAATAAATTCTTTATCTTCGATTTCGAGGTTGAAGTCGCTAACAGCTACAACATTACCGTCATAAACCTTATATACATTTCTTAGTGATAAACTTGCCATAATTTGCTTCCTCCTGTGGGTAACCCGATTTAATTCAATAATAATATAATAACAGATTTGCAAAAAGAATGGTATTCATTTTTTTACTAAATCTAAGATGTTCAGTTTATGTATATTGCCCAAAAACAAAAAAAAGGCTGTCTTTTTGTACTAACTGCATAGTTGCTTTTGTACAATTTGTATAATATTATTTTTAGAACCATTTTTTATATTCTAATGACTTAAAATTAAAATATCCTAAAGAATCTTTTCTCTGCTCAAAGCTTGATTAATTTCTTCTGAAGAAAGTTCTCTTGCTTCTCCAGACGAAAGCTTATCATCAAGCAAAAGACCACCAATTCTAAGTCTTTTAAGCTCTAAAACCTCAGTCCCAACTGCATGAAACATTCTCTTAATCTGATGAAACTTGCCCTCACAAATTTCTACAAGAGCAGTATTTTTACCAATAATCTTCATATCTGCCGGCAGAAAATCATCTCCTCCCTCGCTTATACCTGCCCTAAATTTTTCAACATCATTCTCTGCAAGCTTTCTGTCAACAACCGCTTCATATAGCTTATTGACATGGCTTTTCGGTGCAAGCAGCTTATGCGAAAATTCGCCGTCATCTGTAATTATCAGCAAACCCTCTGTGTTTCTGTCAAGCCTACCCGCAGGAAATAAATCTTTGCGTCTGAGTTCAGGTGGAAGCAGGTCAAGCACAGTCTTTTCTCTGCTATCTCTGCTTGCCGAAACAACTCCTTTTGGCTTATTTAACATTATATATATGTAACGCTTATATAGAATTGGTTCATCATCAAGAGTAATTTCGCAATTTTCTGGGTCAAATTTATCTTCAGACCTTGCAACAATTTTCCCATCAACCTTTATTCTTCCTTGCTTTATAAGCATTTTTATTTCTTTTCGACTTGCAATCTCTTGTGATGACAGAATTTTATCTATTCTTAAAAGAGCCATACAAAATCCCCTTTCTGATAGATTTTAACATATCAATTTTATTACTGCAAGATTCTTTTTTATTATTTGACAAGCAATTATAAATAATAGTATAATTCAAACAATATCAATTAAATTAGGCTGATTTTATAAATAAAAGTAAAATCAAAAATATATTGAAGTTATAAGCTATATAGCTTTTTGTACTGATTCTTAACGAAAACTTAATACTTTGCTTTTAGAAAGCACCATTGATATATCTTATAAAGACAAAAAATATCTTCCAGAATATAACAAAAAAGTAGAACGCGTCTTGACAGCGGAGGCACTCCACTTTGAATAAAACCTTTAACTTTTTATCTAAACTTACGCTAACTGAATAATAAAAATATCCTCCCTATCTTTGGGATAAATCAGGAGAAAAACAATGAGTCTTACGGTTTCAATCTGTGTAATTGCGTATAATGAAGAAAATACAATTTCTGGTATACTTTCGGATATTCTCTATCAGACATATCCTCATAAGCTTACTCAAATAGTTCTTGTTAATTCACGCTCAGAGGATAACACCCAGAAAATAATGGAGCAGTTTGCCAATTCAAACAGCAAAAATTATATAAGCATAGATATTCTTGAAAACAATAAGCGTTCACAGGCATCAGGCTGGAACACTGCTCTTAAAAAAGCTATTGGTGATGTTATAATCAGAGTAGACGCTCACGCATCTATTCCAAAAGATTTTATTGAAAAAAATATAAATGTTATTGAAAGTGGCGAAAATATAAGTGGGGGTTCAAGACCTAATATTATAATAGACCCTACGCCAATGAAAGAAACCTTACTTCTCGCAGAAAGCTCTATGTTTGGCAGCTCAATAGCGTCATATCGCAGAGAAAGCAACAAAAAACAATATGTAGATTCTATGTTTCATGCCGCATATAGGAGAGAAGTCTTTGAAAATGTTGGCGGCTTTGATGAAACTCTTGGCAGAACAGAAGACAACGAGCTACATTACCGTATGCGTCAGGCTGGATATAAATTTTGTCTTTCTCCTGATATAATCTCATATCAGCACACAAGAACAACACTTAAAAAAATGCTGGCACAGAAATTCGGAAACGGCAGATGGATAGGCTTAACTCTTGGAGTTTGTCCAAAATGTCTTTCTGTTTTTCATTTTGTGCCATTTTGTTTTGTATTAGCAATAATAGGTTGTGTAGCATTAAATATAATAGGCACAGTATGTGGATTTGGAATTTTAAAGCTGCCTTTATATATTCTTGGAATAACCTATCTCTTAGCCGACCTTGTTATGACTATTACAGCTGTTATTTCAGCAAAGAAACATCTTAGCGAATTAATTTTGCCATTTATTTTTCCTATGCTTCATATAGCCTATGGACTTGGAACCGTTGTAGGAATATTTCAAATGCCATTCTGGTTAAAGAAAAGGGATAAAAATTCTAAACAAAATATTGAAAATGTAAGTATTGAAATGAAAAAAATAAGCAAAAACTAAAATTGGACATTTCGTTTTTTAAATATATGTAAAATTAACTTTAATTTGTACCGAATATTATATTTAAATGTATCATAATTTTGGTATTTTGATTATTATTTATAAAAATTTTATAAAATTTTGTAATATCTATTGAAAATTCCGAAAAAATTTAGTATAGTTAAATAGATGAGTAAATTTGAAAGCGGTGATATTTTATGCAGTGTCCTGAATGCGGTAGCGAGTGGAAAGCAAGCAATCGCATAGATCTCATACAGCGTTGCCCTTTCTGCGGTGCAAGCCTTGAAAAAGAAGCTCCTCGACCAATCACATTTACTAACGCTAAGGAAGGCGTTCGCTATATTGTCGATAATTTCGGCAGTGATGTAATTGTTGATAATGAACGATTTACAAAGCTTCTCAACAAGTTTATGCCTAAGCTCAAGCAGGAAAGAAAAGTAATTGTCGAAGCAATGAACGAAGGAGTCTGCACTACATTATATGATGTGACAGACCAAAGTGAAATTGATAAGTGCATTGCAATTCTCCAGTCAATCAAAATCTTGACACAAGATGCCTGCATGGCTGAAAAATGGGCATGCTATGCCGTAGAAACTATCGTATACGCTCTCGGATGGAGTGTCCCTATGTTTGGAATCACTCCAAATATTCATATGTATCAAATTCCTGAAACAGTAAGTCACCCTTGGAATCAAGAAAATCCAAATGAAGTTTGGGTTCAACCGAACCAAGTTTGGGTTAATCCTGTTGAAAGCAATGGTGACGCTTGGGATAGTCAAAAGCAAGATGTCATAGAGGTATCAGAAGAAGAACTTAACAAGCCTTCTGAAAAAAATCAAATTCCTGTTTATGACACTCATATATTTGAACAACCATCCGAAAATGATAAATCTGTCGAACCACAAGCTGAGAAATCAAATGAACCAGTTGTCGAATCTCCTGTTATCGAGCCTCCTACAGAAGAAGCTCAAGAACCAGTTATCGAGTCTCCTGTTATCGAGCCTCCTACAGAAGAAGCTCAAGAACCAGTTATCGAATCTCCTGTCTTCGAGCCTCCTACAGAAGAAGCTCAAGAACCAGTTGTCGAATCTCCTGTTATCGAGCCTCCTACAGAAGAAACTCAAGAACCAGTTATCGAGTCTCCTGTTATCGAGCCTCCTACAGAAGAAGCTCAAGAACCAGTTATCGAATCTCCTGTCTTCGAGCCTCCTACAGAAGAAGCTCAAGAACCAGTTGTCGAATCTCCTGTTATCGAGCCTCCTACAGAAGAAGTTCAAGAACCAGTTATCGAGTCTCCTGTCTTCGAGCCTCCTACAGAAGAAGCTCAAGAACCAGTTGTCGAATCTCCTGTTATCGAGCCTCCTACAGAAGAAGTTCAAGAACCAGTTATCGAGTCTCCTGTCTTCGAGCCTCCTACAGAAGAAGCTCAAGAACCAGTTGTCGAATCTCCTGTTATCGAGCCTCCTGTAGAAGAAGCTCAAGAACCAGTTATCGAGTCTCCTGTCTTTGAGCCTCCTACAGAAGAAGTTCAAGAACCAGTTATCGAATCTCCTGTCTTTGAGCCTCCTACAGAAGAAGTTCAAGAACCAGTTATCGAACCTGTAGATGATAAAACTTCTGTTGCTGAACAAGTAAATGAAGAAAATCATCAAAATAATGCTCCTCAACAGCCACCATTTGGTCAAGCACCTGAGCAGCAGTATAATAATCCATGGGGTATGCCACCTCAACGAGGTGCTGAGGGTCAACAACCTCCTTATAATCCTTGGGCTTATGGTCCTTATGGTATGCCACCTCAACAAG